>MDSZ01015690.1_pt1 | contig 31345 bp, 31 predicted proteins | sample 811201 | NCBI WGS metagenome assembly MDSZ01 (sample SAMN05326647, study PRJNA326480) | marine metagenome | isolation source: seawater | place: Indian Ocean: North | collected 2010 | reverse complement strand
GCATCGGAAAGTTTCGCGACGACAGAGAGGATCGTGTCGTCTTCCTTCTCCCGATTTTTCCAATTTTCCCTTCCTTTTTTTTGCCTTTTTATTTAGGGTTTTGATTGTAAATTTCTTTGGGGGAAGAAAACGAACAAAAAGCTCCAAAAATGAGAGTTGCAGAGGAGAAGGACGAGGACGGGGAGGAGGACACCACCACCACCACCACCACCACCACCACCAACGACGACGACGACGACGACGACGCGTCGAACTCGAACGCACGCGCGCCGAAAGTCGGGACGTCGTACGACGTGAAATTGGTGCAGTCAAAAAAGAAGCGCGATGATGCGACGACGTTGGGGACGAAGAGCAACAACACGAACAACAAGGCTTTCGTTGGAAAAAAGAAGTTGATGGCGTTGAGATACACGCGTCGTCGCGCTCCAGCGGCGGATGTTCGCAAACCGGTGAGAGTGGTGAGAAAGAAAGGTGTGGTTGAAGTCGAATTTATGAATGTAGAGGAAGAGAAGAGCGGGATTAGATATCGAGGTGTGATGAGAGAAAATGCGACGAGTGCTGCTACTAAGAGTAATTTGAGTAGCCTCTTGAACGACGCGAGGGGGAGCGAGAAAGAAATCGCACCTGCCGAAGAAGGAGAGATTAATAAAGAAGAACAAGAGAACGGCGATGCTGACAGCGACGATGGTGACGTGGAATGCGCGATCTTATTCAATGGAAAAAACATCGAGCTTCGCGTGTTGGATGAAACCGTCGCCGGTTTGCGCGTGCAAAGAAAACGAGAAGAGGAAGAGGAAAGCGGGATGGTCTCGAAACGATTAGATATTGGAGATGCAGCAGGTGTGAGGAATAAGAGAAAGAAGGTTGTTTGATTGATTGTTTTGTAATGTTAGCCGTCTGGATTTAGAGAAGTTTAGCGTTTAGAGTTCGATAGATTCGTGTATGATAGCAAAAAATGTACAAGTAAGAAAGAACCCGCAAGAAGACTGATAATAAATAGTTCCTTACTAGAACACGTATACTCTCTACTACTAATACACAACAACTAGTGCTATTGATGACTCATCTCTCGCTCTCGCGTCACGAATTCGTTGGCGGCGCCATCCCAGCCGCCGCTTCCGCATCTCTTTGATTGTGCGGCTTCGGTCCCATCAACAGCTGCTTCTTCAGCTTCTTGTACCTTTTCGTCTTCGTGTGGTTCTTCAACGCCAGCGCGGATTCAAAGTGTCTCCCGGTCACTTTACAATAAAACTTCCCTCCGCCCGGTTTATCCTCGTCGTATTCTTTTCTGTTCACCGTTCCTGGTTTCTCTGGCTCGTGATACTCGTCGTAGAGGACGTCGGCGTGCGGAGATAAAAACGTCGCTCTGACGGCGGTCTTGTGCGAGTACTTGTGGCCGTGATTGCCTTTGTGTTTGTGTTGCTTCGTTTTCCTCTTCGGCATCTCGTCGGCGAAAAAAAAGCAGCAAAGATGCTTCTTCTTCTTCTTTTTCTTCTTCCCCTCTCTGCGTTTACTACTCTTCGACTCGCGGTGCGTCACGGGGCGAGAGAGAAGAAGGAGAGCGCCCTTAGCATTCAAGTGTCCTCCAACCAATGTCAAAGAGGAGGGGGGCCTTTTCCAAAACACTCTCTCTCAAAGCTTCTTCCAAAAGAGGATGAATTTTTTGAGGAAGGAAGGAAGGGGGGGGAAAACCAAAAAGAACATTTTTTCTAAAACCCTAAACGTAACACACGAAAAAGAGGAGTAAATTTTTGAAAAACGTTTTTCGAGAGAGAGAAAGAGGAGTTTGGTCATAGTCGTCTTTCGCCCCCACTGAAGAAAAGAAAAGAGCTTTGCGCAAAGAGAGAAAGGAGAGAGAGAGAGAGAGAGAGAGAACCACACCAACGATATGAGTTCAGGCGTGGTCCCGAACGACGCGTGCAAGCCGGCGTTCGATAAAGTCCGTTTGGGGAAGATTAAATACGTCACGTTTAAAATCGACGACAAAGCGGAAAAGACGGAAGTGTGCGAGATGGGAGAAACGAAGGTACGCGCGATGCGACATCATCATCATCATCATCATCATCATTTTTTTGCGTGACTGGTCCGCCGCGTTGTGTGGGGACTCCGGAACGATCGAAGAGAACGAGAGAGAGAGAAAGCTTCTCGTGACGTCTGCGTGATCCTTCGAACGCGCGAAAATGGCTTTGGTTTCTGCTCGCGTCTCTTCGCGTGTCCACGGAAGCCGCGATCTGACCTTTTTTGTCTCTTCTAAACGTCTCTTTCTTTGAAACGAACAACAAAAACAACAACAAACAGGCGGAGTTCAAATTTGAAAAGTTCCTCTCGTTACTCCCAGAAACGGAGTCTCGATACGCCGTCCTCGATTGGGACGTGACCACGGACGACGGCAGGGAGTTTAGTAAGTTATTTTTTATCAGTTGGGTCCCAGACTCGTGTAAAGCGAAGGAGAAAATGTTGTACGCGTCGTCGAAGCAAAGTTTACGCAACGCGTTAAGCGGGGTGCATTTGGATCATCAAGCGACGGATATGGACGATGTGACGGAGGAAGTTTTCACCAGTAAAGCGCTTGGCAAGTAAAGATTTCGAGAGATGAATTTATGTTTACAACAGAGAGAGAAGGAGAGAGAGAAACTATAGCAAAACAAGACGGCAAAAGAGGATACTGTAATATTTTTGCGACGAGAGAGAGCCCGCACGCGCGCGAGAGAGATAAACTCATATATACGAATATACATACAGCAAACCCCATATTTTTAATAACAATAACTAGTAGTACATAGAACAATAAACAGACGAGAGAGTTTTGAGAGAGACGAAACATTTGGCACCGCAATGTTCGACGCACAACTCCAAAATGTCCTCACAACTGAATTCAACAACAAACATGTTTTAAAACACCACAGGATGTGAAAGTAAAACAGAGAACGGACGAATGGCCTGCTCTTCTTCTCGCGTCGATAAACTTCGTGGTAATCTCTACCACGCCCACGTCCTCAGGCGTCTCCCTAAATTCGCCTCCGCGTTCGCATACGGCGCAAGCATTTTAACGCCAGACATTCCATCGCAAATGCTCGACTATGTTATTGTCGTTGAAGACGCACATAAATGGCACGAAGAAAATATAGAGTTGAATCCATCGCACTACTCGAAACTGATGCGGGTGTTTGGGGCAACTGGTGTGAATTTGGTGTCGGATAATGTCGGTATTGGAATACATTTTAACACGTTCGTGGATATCGATGCACCAAATTTGGAAGCGTTCAAGCAGACAAAATACAAATACGGCGTCGTTGAACGGAGAAAGATTGAAAGGGATGTGGAAGGATGGGAGGATTTATTTCTGGCTGGAAGGATGCAGAAACCTTACGAACGAGTGATTGTTGAAAGCGAAGATGGAAAAGATTGCGACAATGGTCTCCTGTTAGATACATTGAACGGGAACAAGAACAAGAGAGCGGCGTTGGCGTATGCTTTGTTAGTTTTAAGAGGGAGCAATGATAGGAGCAAAAAGGAGAGGGTAGATGAACGAGACTTGTACGAAACGATTGCGAATTTGAGTTACGAGGGTGACATACGGCACGCGTTTGGTGCGGAAGATACGCAGAAGGCGAGTAAGATTGTGAGTGGATCGTTCAGCAAGATGCGCGAGTGGTACGAGGAGAGTTTTCGAGATTTTCGAGATTCGTTGGATGTGATTGATTATGGTACGACTCCGGGTTCGTCGGTGTCTTCACACGCTTTCCGCGTAATAACGCAAGACCACTCTCCACAAGCGACGAGAAAGCTTCTCGCGATGCTTCCGCCTCCATTTTTGGAAACCATGGTCGCCGGTGACTTGCGAAAATTGGATATGGTTTCCCGAGAAGCAAACGCGGAGAGCATCGCACAGTCTGTCCGAGAAACGTCGAGGGGTATCGTCCGTAAAAGTTCGCTCAGACAATCCATCTCGGCGGTGATGACCACGGATTTTGACAAAGTACTTACGTACGCGTTCCAAAAGTTTGGCAAAAATAGAAGGAAATGATACAAAATAGTATTAGCGTGCTCGCGAAGAATTCTTCAAATATACGTATGTATAAGCGTTTGGTAATTATAATTTAAACCATTTCTAATTCACTCCTCTCTTTCTCTCGCCCGCCCCCTGGTCATTCTCTGTTTCTCTCTACTCTCTCTTACTCTCCCATCCTCCAAATTGTTTCCGTTTTGTTTGACTGTGTTTTTATTCTAATTTTCCTAAGTTTTTTCTTTCTTCGCAAAAAACTTTAATTTATTGGACAAAAACGTTGGAGAGTTGTCTGACTTGCCCCTTGACGGACATGTCAATGAAACCAGAACCATCCTTACCGTATTTCACGACGAAACCACCCAACAAAGACTCATCAACTTCCGGTTTTAACTTGATGTTCTTCGCCCCAGTCATCTCTTGCAACTTCTTCGCAATCATAAATTGCTGCTCGTTTTCGAGCTTCACCGCGCTCGTCACCGTCGCGACTTGCGTGTCCGTAGCTTCGCAAAACAACGCCTCAAACTCGTCAATGATCGCGGACAATTGGCTCATGCGTTTCTTGTCCACCAACAATTGCATAAAGTTGGTCGTGAACGCGTGGAACGACGCTTCCCCGGCTAATTTCTTCAAGATTTCTTTCTTTTTCTCCTCCGCGACAACCGGGTTGGCCAAAAACGCGGCAGTCCCTTCGTTGGCAGCCAAATACCCCGCGACGGTTTCCAAGTCGTCGTGCACGGCTTCCAACGCACCCGCGGACTTACAGGCGTCAACCAAAGCGGCGGCATATCCACCAGCAACCGGAGACGAAGCCTAATATACAGAGAATAATGTCGTGAGTCGATGTTTATCGGTGAAATACGAACGCGACACAAATTTCTCTCTTCCGCTTAAAAAAAAGAGATATCCTTTAATCCACTAATCTCTTGGATCTTTCACCGCGAAATTTGGATGTAAAAACGAGGACAGAAATGGGCATTCAAAACGTCTTTCCACGCGGTAAAGGCCCGCATCGCGCGCACAAATGTCCCAGGGATGCGTTGGGATGCGTTTTGCGTCTCAAATTCGCTCGCGACCCCTTTCCCCGGGCACATTTGTACTCGACATTTCCACCATCCTTCTTCGGCGTTTCGCCACCGTTTTTCTCCCTCTTTTCATCCTCAAAAAGCTCTCGCCCCATCGACGAGCGAAAAAATGATGAGAAGCGTACCTTGGCTTGCGCTTGCGTGTTCACGACGCGTCTCGGCGCGACGTTTTTTCGCCTCAAGGAACTCGTGGAACCGGCGGTAGATCTCGCGAAGGAGATAGATTGCATGGAAGCGGCCATATTTATGCGCGTGTTTCGTGCGTTTTTATGCGGATTGCGCGCGCGCGCGAGAATTTCTTCTTTCTCACCTTTTGGAGATGGTGCAGTTTTTTTCCTTGTTTTTTTTCTCTTTGATCGGCTTTTATCCTCTCATCCTCCTCCCGAATTTTTTTTGCGCCTTTTGAAGGGGAGATTTTCCCTCTTTTCTGAATTTTAGGGTCTCAGAAATTCAAAAAAAAAAGTGAGAAAAGTAAGGAGAAGGAAATAGTCGAGTGCCCCTTACTCTTTACCAGCGAGCGCTGCTCGAGAGAAAACAAAAACGGCAGCGCACGAAAGGGAGAGCGAGAAGCGCAGCGCGAGCGAGCAATAACGACGACGACGACGACGACGACGACGGTTTTCTCTTCTGCGTTTTTGATTCGTCCGAGGGGGTACGGCGGTGGTGGTGGTGGTGGTGGTGCGTCGTCTTCTTCAAAGTCTCAAAGCGAGAAGACGACTGGTGGGCATTCGGGGAGGAGAAAACAACGACGGCCTCGAGCGAAGAGCGGCGGCGCGGAAGAGAGATACTCCGAGCTCGACGACGCGAAGATGGCGGCGAAATCTTTATCTCGCGGTGCATTTATTCTTTTCGAAGGCGTCGACAGATGCGGGAAAACCACCCAAGCGAGTAAATTAGTCGACAGCTTGAACCAATCGGGCATAACAAGCGAGTTGTGGAGATATCCGGACCGGACGACAACGATCGGGAAAATGATCGACGATTACTTACAGTGTAAAGCAGACAGCGACGATGCGTCTATGCACTTGTTGTTCGCGGCTAATCGATGGGAAAAGAAAAAATTGATGGAGGAGAAGTTAAAAGCGGGCGTGACGCTCGTCGTGGACCGATACGGGTACTCTGGCGTCGCGTTCACGACTGCAAAAAGGTTACCGGGATTAGATCAGCAGTGGTGCAAACATAGCGAAACCGGGTTGGTAAAACCGGATTGTTTGATGTACATGGAAATTAGCGAAGAGGCGGCGAAAAAACGAGGCGGGGTTGGCGAGGAACGGTACGAAACGACCGAAATGCAAAAAAACGTTCGAGAAGTCTTTGCGGATTTGCGAGAGGATTGGTGGAATGTGGTCGACGCGGACAGGACGATTGAGGAGGTCGAGAAAGACGTTCAAAAGATTGCCAAAGAGGCTGTTGAGAGGTGTAAAAAAGGGACAGAGTTGCAACATTTTAAGCCTGGATGGTAAAAGTATGTAAACAAACAGTTAACACATTTACAATTACTGTAGATTTCCCCAAATGCCAAAACTTCATAACAAATGTCAACCAACACCCCATCCCATCGAAGAGTCGTCGACTACAGCTCGGAAGAAGCAGATGTAACAGAAGACTACTCATTCGACGAAGCATTCAATACTCTATCCTCTCTCATCGAAACTTCTCTCGCGAATAGTTTCGGTTTCGCGTGCGCGCAGGATTTGGAATCAGACGCCAAAACGAAACATTTAGGCGCACGTTTGAGGACGGTTTTAGCAGTATCACGCGAAGAAGAAGAACAGAGAAGCGCGTGCGAAGAGTGCATTAAAGATTTGTGGCGCATACTGAAGGAAGAAAGCTGCGGTTGGGATAAACCGTTTTACCGAGAATGCTTCGTTTTGTGTTCGTTACGGCTGAGTTTATTGAAAATAAAGGAAGAGAAGCAGGGAAATAACGAAAGATGTTTACAGGAGGCGATGGAGAGATTAGATACGGCTTTAATCATGGGATGTCCAGGGGAGGTAGCGAGGCCGTTCGTGAGATGCGTGGAGAAATTAATGTGTCGAAAGGAGAAAACATCCAGTACAGCGAGTAATATTAAGAAGCAAAAAGTATCGCGCGCGTCAAAGTCATCTTTAGTGGTTGAGACTACTCTTTCGTCTTCACCGTTAGTTCCGAAGATTATCAACCCGTTGGAAAAGATGAAAGATGACGCGACGTGGCAAGAGTTTAAAGAGATGTATTTTAATAAGGATATGCCAGTGCAATTGCCGTCGGACGAAAGCATGCCGTGCATCAAGAAATGGCAAGACGTGGCGTATTTTAAGGAAAGATTCGGGAAGCGGTTGATACCGTTGGAAGTTGGAAAGTATGACGACGTTGAAAACTGGAAGGAAGAAATTGTACCTATGGAGACGTTTATCGACGAACATTTGGCGCCAGACATTTTGAAGAAGGAAGACAATAATTTTGTTTCGTATTTAGCGCAACACCAACTGTTTGAACAAATACCGCAACTCGCATTGGACTTTGAAATTCCGAAATGGTGCAATGCCGGCCATTTCGAGCGGTGCAACATTTGGCTCGGTACGTCGGGTACGATTACTCCATGTCATTTTGACTCCTACGACAACATATTCGGTCAAATCGTCGGCTACAAGTTCGTGCGCATGTACCTCGAAAGCGATTCCAAATATCTGTATAAATCAGGAGGCAATTGGGAAACGACTCGGAGTTGGACAGACGCTTTGAACGACGACGAGGACAGTAATGCCAAAAAAGATACCAAGAAGAAGTTTCGCAATGCGCAAGGAAACATCTCGCATGTGGACGTGGAATCACCGGATTTAGAAAAATACCCCGACTTTGCGAAAGCGACTCCAATGGATGTTATATTAGGCCCGGGCGACTTCATTTACATCCCGTCCCGAACGTGGCATTATGTCAGAAGTCTTACCGTTTCGTGTAGTTTAAATTTTCTGTTTTAGATGCAGAGTTCGATTAGATTCTTAGATGATAGGATGTGTATCATGAGTTCTTGTCCGTATTGTTATTCGCGAAAACCTCATTTTATAAATAACGAACTTATCCAACAATTTTCGTGAGACATTCGTCTCGCGCGACACCCCGAAACGCGTCTCTCCAATTTTAATTCAAACGCAACACCCGCAATCACTAAGTATGTTTAGTATACATGAACTCCGATCCGCTCCATACTCCCAAGACATCCAAAAATGGTTTCTTATGTGGTCCATATCTTTCCTTTTTTTACGGAACATTCTCTTCCGTTCGAAAACGGCGGACTTTAGCAACCGCTTTGTGAGCATTGTTCATGCGTTAATTGCTATTTATTTAAGCTACGAGTCGTTTGAATCCATTGATTCAAAGATGTTTGATAAAGTCGGGACGAAAAATACATCAGCGCAGACGTATTGCATGGCAGTTTCGTTATCGTATTTCATATACGACTGCCTGTATTGCATCGTGACGTTCGAATTCGACGCGGTCGTGCACCACATTTTTACCATTGGCGGGTTAACCAGTGGCGTGGTGAATCAGAAATCCGGCGTGGAATTAGTCGGATGTTTGTTTTTGATGGAAGTGAGCAATCCGAGTTTACACTTGCGCTCGTTGCTTCGCGAGATGCGAATGAAAGACTCCATGTTTTCTACGTTGAACGATTTGCTCTTCGCCGTATTGTTTCTCGTCTGTCGATTGGTTTTAGGGCCGCCGTTGGTTTATAAAACGTTGACGTGTAAAAACAGCGATTTGCTTGTAAAGCTCGGAGCGTTTGGTATCTTAGCCGTGAGTCTTTTATGGGGATGGAAGATCGTGAAAATGTTCATCAGCAAGGCGAAGAGGTTGTTAGGGATGGAGACGAGGAAGAAAAAGAGAGCGTAAACAGTCTCGATCGGACAGAAAAGAACAAGAAGAATCTGCTCTGTTCTCTCAACAATCGGACTCTCTCTCTCACACACACGCACGCTCTAATATAATTCGCAATAAACGAGGAAAGGAAGAGAGTCTTGCGTATCCCTATAGGAAATATGCCGGTCGATGCGTTCATATTTATTGTATACTTTTACATTTTTTAACGAACGACGAAAACTAAAAATAACTTTATGACTTGTTTACAAAAAAATCGCGCAAACGCTCATCCAATCCTACCATTACGCATGTCGCACGTTTCCTGGTCGCAACTCGAAAATGGCGCGTCCTTATTTCGAAATGCGCCGACATCGGTTTCAAGCGAAATCGAGGAAGATGAATACGGCGATGATTCACCTCGACTCGCGTCACCAGACAATAAAAATCTTCGTATTTTTTCTCGTCCGTCGACGTCAAGCAGAGCGTTAAAGTCGTTCGCACAATGTCAAGAAAAGAGCAAGGAAGAGGAAGACTCGAGTGGTAGCATCGCCACGCCTTTGAATCGACTGAAATCGCGAACCGCGCAGCACAAACAGCAGAAGAAGCAGCAGCAGAAGAAAGCATTCTCGATGAAGAAAGCGCTAAAAAATACGACTCGAGAAAAGGAGCAAAATTTTCAACTTCGCGCGATTGTGACTCGATCGCCGGAACCATCGAAAAGAGCATTAGCACCATCATTAAAAGAACCGAACGAAGTGCATACGAAAGTAAGCGATGGGTCAACCCTGTTTCGAAGAGCTAAACGGGAGGAAAAGAAGGTGAAGGTGAAGATGAACAACAACAACAACAACAACAACAACAACAACAACAACAACAACTGCAATATTGCGTTGATACCGGAGGAGAAACTTGAGCACTTATTACGCATCTGTCGGGAGGCAGCTGGCGGCGAACACTGGCGCGAGAAAATGCAAGCGTTGGAACAATTGAGCTCACGCTCACACGCGTATTCAATTTCACGATCGTCGTCAGTGCTTACTAGAGCCATCGAAGATGGAGGAAAACACGTGCAAGATTTACGCGCGTGTTTAGCTAAGGCGGCGTTGAAGTTTTTACGTGCTTTGTGCGAGCACTTCGATAATAATCAGACTTGTGTTTCAAACAGTAGTAACGCGTTCACACTTTTAGCTACCGTATTACTGAAAAGAGCCAGCGATGGTAGCGTGTTTCTGAAACAGGATGCTTTGGGCTCTTTAAGACTGCTTCACGAACGAATCGGTTCGAATGCGTTTTTGAAAATTATACTCGCGCAGCCGTCCAACGTCAATCCGAGAGTGCGACGGACGATGGCTTTGTGTTTGAGCACGGTTGACGATAAAGAAACAAAAATAGAAAGACAAACGAGCGAACGAGTTCTTTTGGTGAAAAAAACGTTGGAAAAAGATGGCGATGCGGAAACGCGAGCGTACGCGAGGAAAATATTAATATTTACGCCGTAGAAATTTCATTCTCTCATGTGAGCGCATTAAACAACCAATTTCACTCACATTCACACTCCCTCCTCCTCTCGTAGATTCGACGTCGCTTTGCTCTTGCTCTCTGTGCTACAATCTCTCTCTTTACTCAGTTATCTATGACAAAAAAAATGTTTCTTCTTTCTTTCTTTCTTTCTTTCTTTCTTTCTTTCTCTCTCTATATATTAATCTTCGGACTTTCCGGCAGAATTTTCTTCCGTTCTGTATTGTTCCTTCCACTTGTCTCCTTTGTTCAATTTCGGCGCTCCTTTTTCCACATCCGTGGCCGACAAGTTCAACGTCGACCCCAACGCCTTGTCGTCAAACTTCGTCACGTCGACGTCGTAGTTCTCCACGGTCATATTTTCCTTCAACGTTTGCGTGACTGGTTGCGACAACAAAGAGTCCCTACCTTTCTTATCAGCCTCAGCTTCGTCGCTCTTCGACTTGCTGTTCGCCATGCCAATCGCGCTCGCCGCCAACTCCGCGCGTAACTTTTCTCTCGCTGCTTTCTCTTCCGGGGTCTCCTTCGCCAGCTCTTCCTCTTGCTTCCTCAAATCGGCCATTTGCTCGGCCAACGGCGAGTTCTGGTCAACTTTCCCCGAGATGTTCGCCACTCGTTCCGTCGCGTTCTTCCCTCTCGAGTCTGCGCCGTACTTTTCGTACGTTCTCTCTTTCGTCAACATCTCGAGCATTTTGGCCGGTTCGTACGAGCCTTCGTTGAAAATGTCCGCCAATCGCGGGTACAAAGAACCGAATCCGAGCGGCAACACCAACCACGAGACGCCTTCCAAAGCGCCTAAAAAGGTACCCGGCAATCCGTGACCGGTGAAGGTTTTCGAGAGCAAGGATACGCCGACAATCGGTATAGTCGCCGTGGTCAAAATCGGTGGAATCTTATTCGAAACTTCCTCGTACTTCTTCGCGAGCTCGTCGGCGTCGAACTCCGCCGCTCGGACTTTCACGGACGCGCGCGCGACGCGTCGGGACGCCGCAGATTTCATCGATCGCTGTTGTAATCGCGATCCCGAGAGGGACCCCGATTGTTGGCACAAAGAGGTGGACATCATCGTCTCAAAAAAAAATGTTCGTGGCGTGGAAAAACAAAAGGAGATCTTCTTCTTCTTCTTCTTCTTTCGTGCGTCGTCGACGTCTATCGAATCGCAAGCGCAGGAATGGGGGAAGTTGGTAAAGTGAAGTATTTCAGATAATCGATATCTTCCCGATATCTCAAAAAGTATATCCAAAAAAAAAACACCCACCCACCATGAAAAAAAGCTTCAATTTACACACTGAAAATTCTCTCTTTTTCACAAGACTTTCCCTTTTTTGCATTTTTGCTCTTTTTTTCTCTTTTTTTAAAACCCTAAATCACGTGTTTTTTTTCTTCTTGGGAGAAAAACTTTTGATGCCTGACATAAAATACGGTGGACGACGACGACGACGACGACGACAACCACCACCACCGTTCGAAGCACTCCCGTTGCGTCTTTTTTTTTGTCCGATGACGGAAGCGAAGAAGAGGGAACACGAACGTCGTGGTCGTCGTCCTCTTCGACGACCATCGTTTTGAAAACGAAATCGATGGGGAAGAGACGACGAGACGGAACGGCAGGAGTCGTTCGTCCCGAGCGCATCGAAGGCTTTCTCGCGACGCGCGCGGAGAAGAAACGGGCGTTCGAAGACGTCGTGCGAGGATGGCACGAAAAGGGAGATGAAACGAGAGGGAGCGACAAAGATGACGACGCGAACCGGCGACACGAACGGAGTGCAGAAGCAGCGGCGAGACAGATGCTCGAGGAACTGTTCTCGGCGACGGAGGAGAAGGAAAAAATGGTCGAGGTACAAAAAAACAGCGGGACGACATTTCCAGGGTCGACGTACGAGAGACGGTCGAAATGGATGAACATTCGCGAGTTTCTTCGTCTCGACGTGGTGGACGCGTGTTGTCTCGGAGGAGAACGCGAATCGTATTACCTTGCACAGGAAGACGTGCCCGAGGCCATGGCGAACCATCTGGATTCCTTTACGCCGTACGCGAAAGGTCTCGCAAGGTACGTGAAAGATAAAGAATACAAAAGACGCGTGTGGATGAACAAGGAACGCGTGGAAACGACGCCGCATTACGACGATTACGATAACGTTTTATTCGTGTGGACGGGGAGGAAGACGGTGCATTTGAAAGAGTTTGGGACGGGTGGCTTCCTCTTCGGCGTTGCGAATACCGAGGTGGCAAATCATGCGCATCCAACACATTTACCTGACCTTAAAAGTTACGAGTATACGTTTGATGTCAAGGCTGGAGAAGCGGTTTTTATTCCAATGGGATGGATACACCGCGTCGAATCCGATGAAGGAACGATTGCGATAACACACGAAATACGTGGAAAAGAGATTAAAATACCAAGCGCCGAGAACGAAGACGGGCTCTGCGCTTTGAAAGATGACGTGTACTTGATTCGGAAAGCGATAGAACGTCAGATTGAGTTGGAGTTTAAAATGCTTGTGTCTGAATTAGTAGAGGCGAATAACGAAGAGTCGAAGAAGAAAACTAAAGTTAACCAAGATAACGTCGCACACATCAAGCGAAAGAAAAGAGAAGGGGAAGGAGAAGGAGAAGACGTCAATTTTGAAATCGATAATCCTGAACAGTTCATGGAGACCATTTCGCAATCATGTGCGACTTTGTTAGGAGAAATCGACGAAGAAGAAGAAAAAGGCATGGAAAGAACGAATCATTCGGGAAACAAAATCCCAAAGTACCGAAAATGTGTGCTCGCGATGAACCCGTTACAATCCAAATTGCATTTGTTCAAACTTTCTTTACTCAGAGATCATTTAGGCAACGAAAAGTACGAAAAATGGTACAGCGACTGCTGTCTCAAATACATCGAAACACGAGGGCCCGACTGGAAACGCGAAGACACGTGCGCGTCGATTTTGTGTGAGAAGAGAGAAGGGTACGATTTCAAACAAGCGTGCGTCGCCGTCGTGAAACTCGCTCGGCGTAAAAAAAAGTACGACGAAGAAACATCTTCGCTCTTGGATGTGTATGCGTCGTTGAATAGAGAATATACGCTTATCGGCGGATGGCCGCGGGAAAATATCAAGAGGACGTTTGATCCGCACGCGGCGTTTGGTCTCATTTAGTCGTTATTGTTGTAGCTCATAGTTTGCACCATCAGAAAGCGCGCGCTTTAGAACCGACACAGAACCACAGTCTCTTTCGCATTTCTTCTTCATTCTTTCGAGCGCATTTAGAGAATGTCAATGGGACTCGTTGTCGCTCCATCCGCTTTGCTTGTGGTCGCTCCTGGATCAAAAGTGTCGACGAAGTGGAAGCGCGGCGCGACGCGTCTTCCATCTCCTTCTGCGAACGATCGAAAGCGGCGGTTGAGAACGTTCCACTTGTGCGCGTCGTCGTCATCATCGTCGTCGTCGTCGTCGTCGTCATCATCATCATCGCCTTCCCGAAACAATGACGAAGCGTCTAAACCCTCTCCTCTGGGAACCTCTTTGCACGGGTCGGATGACATCACGAGTAACACAGAGACGAGCGAAACTGAGAACGCGACCAACGCGACCGAAACGTTCTCTCGAGATGTCCTCGACGTCTGCTCGAAAGGATACGATTTTGCATTGCTTGAAATTGATAAAAAGTTAGACTTGGCTATCAAGCTCGATCCGGCGACAGGGGAGTTGTTGCCGGACGATAACGAACAAACGATAGGTACGAGACAACAAAAAGGATTAGAGGAAGAAAAGTTTGCCATTGACGTGTTGGAGTGTTTAGCATCGTCTAGTCTTGGTGCAGAAAATAAACGCATTCGAGCGTTCGCGCGAGGACAACAAGTGCCGAAACGCTCGTACGCGTTGGCTGAGTTGAAGTTGAACGATATCGATCCATCAAAGTTGTTAGCGCCGACGGAGAATACGATTACGGATATTAAGAAGAAGCTAGGTTTTGTGATTGGTGTTTTGGTTATTATGGGCGCGATTGTGACGAGTGGAGAAGACGTCGGCGCAGCGCCATTTCAGGCGATCAAGACGTTCGTGTTTTTAAGTTTTCTGTTGGCGTATGATGCAGTAGCGTTGAATGCGGGGGCACAAAATTTGGTGTTGGATTTCATCGCGAATTTGACATCGGAGGAGTATAAGACGCGCTTGAGAAGACACGAGGCTGGGCATTTTCTGGTCGCGTATTTAACCGGAGTATTACCGAAAGGGTACACATTGAGTTCATTGGACGCGTTCAAACGGTTCGGACGATTGAACGTACAAGCGGGGACGTTGTTTTGTGATGGGCAGTTTCAAAATGAAGTGAAAAGAGGGAAGATTACGAGCACGTCTGTTGGGAGATTTGCATGCGTTGCTTTAGCTGGAGTGTGCGCGGAATACGCGAAATATGGCAACTCCGAAGGTGGAGCCGCAGATATTGCTCAATTGGATCAACTTTTCAACGCGCTGCAGTTTTCGCAAAAAAAGTCGGACGATGAAGTCAGGTGGGCGACATTGAACACGATGGCCATTGTGAGGAGACACGGTGGGTTGGTCGACGAGTTAGCGAGGATGATGGGTACGGGAGAGAGCACGGCGAAGTTGATTTCAATCATAGAGGCGCGGTTGGCAAACGCAGACGAGAAGGATATTTAAAAATAGAAAGTTATATTGTAATTGCTTGCTTGCATGCGTATTAGCTAAAAATATATGTTTATTTACATGCCATTCTATATGTGTTTATGCATGCATTTATGTAGTAATGTATGCATTTATGTCTGTATTTATGTGTGCATGTATGCATGCATGCATGCATATCCCTTACGGTTTTCGAGCTTTCCAGAACAAGTAATCCTTCTCTCGTAAAATCGTCACGTCGCTAAATCCGACCGATTGTAACTGGTCCCGTAAATCTGCCGAGTTCCAAAATCGTAACCCATTCGTCCCAGGTCTTCTCGCAGACAAGTCTCGCGATAACGTGCTCAACAATCTATTTTGCTCATCGTCCAGGAATGGCACGTTTGGCGTCGCAAACGTCGTTCCGGTGAATACTCTGCCTGGTTTCAACACGCGGAAGATTTCAGCGCATGCGCTCTGGACATCCGGCCAGCAGTGAATTGCCGCCGAGGCAGAGACACCTCCAAGGCTATCGTTCGTAAACGGCAATCGCCCAACATCCGCTTTTACGAACGCAATATTATCGGCCGGGACGCTCGTATCTTTCTGCGTCCGCTCCATCGCTTCCTTTATCATACTCTCGCTAAAATCCAACGCGACGACGCCGTCGTACTTGCCACTCCTGGCAAACTCTCTCGTAAACAACCCAGACCCACATGAACAGTCTAGAATCACATCCCCAACGGCATCCTCTCCCAAAGCATCCATGGCATTTTCCTTTTCAATTTTCACCCCTGGAAACCCGCTTCTCTTAAAATTATCCCTCCACCCTCTTTCGTATGCGAACGAGACGAAAGGACTCTCGAACAAAGCCTCGCCGGGTGCGTTCGACGTCGGTATAAAACGTTTCAACGGTTCTGGACTTACATCTCTCAGCAACTTATCCAACGAAGGCACGCCATTCTTCGCGATCAGATCGAAATACCCATCTTCGTTCATGGGATATTTCCGTCGGTCTTTCTCGGACTCTAAAGGCTCGAAGGTTATAGGTGAAGCTAACCGGTACTTTTGATATGGGGATTTGGATGACGTCGAAGACGATGCGCTCGTCTCTTCTTTCGAATCCGTAAACTCCGCGGGAATAGTATTCTCTATTTCTTCTTTTTCTTCTTCTTCTTGTTGTTGTTGTCCTTCTTCTTGTTGTTGTTCTCTCTCCGCGTCCGCCTTTCTGTCGTCGTCATCATCCGGAGTGCTCCCAGACGCGTACGAGGCCGACGGTTCAATTTTCGCGTGACGTAATCGACTTTTTGCCCCCAAGACGCGGCGAGACGACGCGAATCGACGAGGACGTCGCGCGAGGAAGGAGGAAGACGATTCCGTGGCGACGAGAGAGGTGGATGTCGCGAACGACGTCATTTTCGTGTCGACCGAAATTGACGACGACGAGTTCGTCGAGCGCAGAGTCGTGCGCCGTGCGGCGTCGAAATGAAGAAGAAATTTCTTGGGAAAGACAATTCATACAAAAAAAAAGATGGAAAAGAAAGAGTCTCACTAAACGATGAAGTACCTCTCTTCGAATTAAAATGAACACACTTCTCTCCCTCTATTAATACAAAACTCTCTTCTTCTTCTTCTTCTTCTTCTTCTTCTTCGAAAATTCTCTCTTTGTCTCTCTTCCTCTCGGCTATTAAGTAATATCGCTCGGCTATTAAGTAATAATATTTTGAGTAGTAAATATAACTCTTTCGAGACGGCGCGTTTACGCGATACTCTTCTCGTACGCCGCGGCGTCCATCAACGAGCTCGGGACGTCGGAAACCTTGACCTTCATCAACCACCCACTTTCAAACGGCGATTCGTTGACCGTGCCTGGCGCATCGTTCAACGCTTCGTTGACTTCGACGACGGTCCCCGACACCGGCGAGTACACGTCCGACGCCGCCTTTACGGATTCGACGACGCCGAACGACTTGGTCGCTTCCATTTCCGACCCAACTTCCGGGAGTTCCACGTACACGATGTCACCCAATTCTGCTTGCGCGTGGTCCGTGATGCCAACCGTGGCGACGTCGCCGTCAATCTTCGCCCTGTCGTTTGAGATTATTTTTAAAAGAAGAAGTGGTGAGTTTTTTTGTTGTTGGTCTTTCTTTTTTGGACATTTCTCCCCCTTTTTTTTTACGAAAGAAAGGAGAGAGTGAAAGTATAATCTCTCTTCTATAGGGAGATTCAAATCGCGTCGCCGCGTTGTTCCAAAGCGACGACAAAAGGCGCATCGTCGTCATCATCGAGAGTACTCATACTACTGCCTTGGTCGTCGCACGCAAAAGGTGTTTTTCTCCGTCGTTGTCGTCGTTTCAAGATCGCATCCCAAAGAGAGAGGATATCATCATCATCATCCGTAAAACCGCACACAACAACAACAACAAAAAAAGGGCAGAGAGAGGCGACGAAAAGCACACACGACAACGAAAAAAAAAAGAGAAAGAGAGGCCACCACGTACCACTCGTGCGAGCTCGCGTATTTCAATCCTTCGATGACGGTCGAGTACGCGCGCTGCCCGAAGAAGCCGACTTTGTTGGAGAGCGCCGGTGCAAAAGCGAAAGAACCACTCGGATTATTGGAGAGCGCGGTGGAGGACGCGAACCGTTTCAAGGAGTGTCTGAGTGCCATCTTCGTCTTCAGAGTCTTCTTCTTCTTCTTCTTCTAAAGGTTTTAATGGTGCGCGGTGTTTTTGGCGATTGATGATGATTAGTCCCTCGTTCTCGTTTGAGAGGACAAAAGGCTCGAAGAGTCCTCTCTCTCTCTTTGTGCTTTTTTGTTCGTTGGAAAAAGGACAACCGAAAAAAAAAGAGCATCTCTCTTTGATCTCTCTTTTTTTTCTTGTTGGGCCCCTTTTGTTTTATTATGTCACTTTTACGTCGAGAGAGAGAGAGAGAGAGAGAGAGAGATGTAAAAAAGAGGCGAGGTAAAAAAGCCACAAAAGCGCCCACGTCATCGAGACGACAACACGCCAAAAAGGTTGTTGTTCGAAGACAAAAAAAAACGAAAGAAAAAAAAAACTCTCTCTCTCTCTCTCTCTCTCTCTCTCTCTTGCGAACTCTCTCCTCGCGATAATGAAAAAACAAAAACAAAAACAAAAACAAAAACAAAACCCGTCTTTGAGAGAAGAAGACAAAAGTGGGAGTAAATAATTCGTTTGAAAAAATTCTCTCCTGTTGCCTCAAAAAACACTCAAAACGGCGGCAGCGCTTTAGTCAAGTAGTAGATAAAAAAAAGAGCTCCTTTTATTCCTTCATTAGGACGACGGTGAGGGAACGACGACGACGTAAAAACGAACAAAAAGAAGGGCAAAGAAGAACGGAAGAAGACATGGCGGCGGCTTTGGAAGAAGACCAACGTGGCCAAGAAGAAGGCCCCTCGAACCAAGCGCTGTACGCCGAAAAGCGCGCCTATTACCAATCGCGCATCGCGCTGTTCGAGAAGTACTTCGCCAGGGAACAAGAGAAGATCGAACGGGCGAAAACGGATAACAGAGAGATTACGGTGACGCTACCAGATGGGAAAGAAATTAAAGCGGTCGCAAACGCGACGACACCGTGGGATGTCGCGATGGGAATATCTAAAAAGTTAGCGCAAGCGTCGTTAATCGCGCACGTTGATGGGAACGATTGGGACATGAAGAGACCACTGGAATCGGATTGTAAACTGCGATTGTTTTCGTTCGACGACGCGGAAGGGAAGGAGTTGTATTGGCACTCGTCAGCGCACGTTTTAGGTGAAGCGTTGGAGTTAGAGTACGGCGCGGATTTAACGATCGGCCCGGCGATTGAGGAAGGGTTCTATTACGATTGTAGTTTGGGGGAGAAGACGTTGTCCCCGGACAACGTGGACGAAATAGAAAAGAGAATGAAAGCGATTATTGGAGAAAAGCAGCCGTTTCAAAGAATTGTGGTCAGTCGCGACGAGGCGTTTGGGATGTTCGCGGAGAACAAGTTTAAAGTGGAGTTGATTTCGAATTTTCCGGAAGACGCGACGATTTCGTGTTATCGATGCGGGCCGATGGTCGATTTGTGTCGAGGACCTCACTTGCCGGATACGGCGTGGATTAAGAGTTTAAAAGTGACGCAGTGTTCCCGAGCGCATTGGAGAGCGGACGTAACTAAAGATCCGTTGGTGAGAGTGTACGCGGTGACCTTTCCAAACGATAAGTTGATGAAGGAATACACGAGACGAATTGAAGAGGCGAAGCTAAGAGATCATCGATTGATCGGGATGAACCAAGAGTTGTTCTTTTTCAACGCGTTGAGTCCGGGGTCGTGCTTTTTCCAAAAAGACGGCGCGAAGATTTACAACAGTTTGATCGAGTTTATTCGAGAAAAATATTGGGAGTATGAGTACGACGAAGTTGTGACACCCAACATTTATAACTTTGACTTATGGAAAACCAGTGGCCATGCCGCACATTATAAAGAAAACATGTTTGGTTTCGACGTCGAGAAGCAAGAATTCGGGATGAAGCCGATGAATTGCCCAGGACATTGCGTGATGTTTAGCCATCGTAAACGGTCGTTTCGAGAACTTCCGATGAGAGTAGCGGACTTTGGAGTATTGCACCGAAACGAATTCAGTGGTGCGTTACACGGTTTAACTCGAGTTCGTAGATTTCAACAAGACGACGCGCACATCTTCTGTCGCCAAGACCAAATGGAGGAAGAGTTGACTGGTTTCTTGAAATTTTTGGACGAGTGTTACGAGATCTTCGGTTTGGATTACGAGATGAAATTATCCACAAGACCGGAGGGTTACTTAGGCGAACTCGAAACCTGGAATAAAGCAGAAACGGCGTTAGAAAGCGCGTTGAATGCGAGCGGGAAAGAGTGGGAACTGAACCCCGGCGACGGCGCGTTTTACGGTCCGAAAATTGACATCGCCGTCTTTGACGCATTGAGAAGACGATTCCAATGCGCCACGGTCCAACTCGATTTCCAACTCCCCATCCGATTTAACCTCGCATACCAAAACGAACAGAACGAAGACGAACGACCAATCATCATCCACAGAGCCGTGTTAGGTTCCGTCGAACGCATGTTTGCTATTCTCACTGAACACTACGCCGGCAAGTGGCCGTATTGGCTCTCGCCGAGACAAGTGATGATTGTCCCAATATCCGCACATGCGTTAGACTACGCCAAAGACGTTCGCAGACGTATTCGAAAAGCCGGTCACCACGTCGAAGTGGACTCTACGGATCGTAAAATGCAAAAGAAAGTTCGCGAGGCGCAGTTGGAGCAATTCAACTACATCTTAGTCGTCGGCGAACAAGAGAAAACAAACGACACCGTCAACGTGAGAACGAGAGATAATCAAGTCCACGGCGAACGAAAATTGGATGACGTAATCGCCGTGTTGAACGAAGAAAAGAAGACGAGAAGTTTAGAGTGCATGTTTGAAAAAGAAAAGAGGGAAAAAGCGGCGGCGGAAGCTCCGGAAGCTTAAGCGCGCAAAGAGAGAGAATGAGAGAAATATCACACATTTTTTTTATCACAAACAATCGGAAAAGTTAAATACATATACGTACACTACACTTTAAAGTCACAATAAACACGACCGCGTAAAAATATGCCGTCGACGATCCCAAGAGTCACGTCATCCTCTATTTCGTGTTCCTCCGTGGTAACAATCAAGCGTCAACCGCCGAATCCTTCTCGACCAAACCTCACTCGACTCGTCGCATGCGTATCTTCAAAGGAAGAAAAAGAAGTCGCGCATTGCGTCGTGTGGAAGAAGAAGAAGAAGAAGAAGAAAACAACCAACTATGAAGCTCTGTTCGTCTCCAGTCTTGTCGTGGATGAAAAGTATCGTCGACAAGGCATCGCCTCGAAACTCTTGGAAGAAGTCGAATTACTCGCGAGGGAATCAGAAGTGGATAATGTCGAGTTAACCGTGAATAATTGGAACGCGAACGCCCTCTCATTGTACGAGAAGAGAGGATTTAGAATGTTAAAAGAAGAAGGAGAAGATTTTAAGGAGAAGATCATGCAGTTTGCGGAAGATCCTCTGAGAATGGTGCAAAAACGAATGGTAATGGTCGTTAAATGATTAAACAAACCGATTGTGTGCGATTGATGTATAATGTACAGATGTATATTCTCGTGCAGAAGCGAATGTATATGTGTGGGTTTGCGTGTGGAGCTCTCTCCACTCCAAGAATACGGAGAGAAATTTTCACTTCTTTGGCGTAGAGGGGTATAACTTCTTAGTTGCCACAGAAGCGAGCCTGGATGCAGGCGAAGAAGTGACACAGCTAGGTTTCTTTACCTCGCCGGGGGCTTTTAACGGCGGAAGGACGTTGCGAGGGAAGGAGAGTTTGAACACTGGTAACGAGTGTTTTTCTGAATCGCAGACGATATGGTCACCGATTTTCACGCACCGTTCGTTGATTACCACAAAGGCAAGGACGTGAACGCGCGGTGAGATGTCATTGGTGGGTTTCTCTTTGTTTGCAGGCGACGATGAGACGATGCCATGGGTAGGATACGCCGGTGAAGATCCTCCACAACCTTCCACAGCAGAGACTCGGCAAATCGCTCGCGTTAAAGCATAATTTATATCACGCGTAAACCTGTGTGCGCATAAAAAAGATATCGTATTACTAGTCAGTAGTAGTAGTAGTAGTAATAGTGATAGTAGTAGGAGCAGCAGTAGGAGCAAGAGCATTAAGCAAACGTGGGCGAAAACAAATCAATACGCACCAATCACCGCTCGACGACACCCTTAAATTTGGATCCATTCCGTTCTGCGTGATATCTTCCGTCGCTTTACACCCGGTGCCGTGAAACAACAGCGAGAAGCTCTTATCCCTCGATTTTTTCAAACTTTGCTCGAATACTTTGTACAATTTTTCTCCGTGCATGCTTTGTTTCACCATGGTCACTTCGTAGTTTCGAGTGTCTAGGAACGTCTTGCCGCATCGATACGGTTGCGTTTCCGTTAACGGTTTTTCTTTGAGCAACTTTTCCACGCCGAGTCGTCGAGTAGCGAAGAGAATATCGTCTCGTTCTTTCTTCTTCCCGTCTATCTGTTTCTTCACGAGTCGCTGTGCGCGCGTGAGCACGCCGGCTTCCTCTTCCTCCTTGAGATCGTCTTGCGGTTCGTCTTCATCTTCCATAACTGTATCACTCGTCACGAATCGAGTTCGCCGACGCGCGAACAGATTCAACGGGAAGCACGGCACTACGGCACGAGTGATATCGATATTTTTGATGCTAGTGTCGTCGTGCGCGCTCATTATGAGAGCGTTTAAATGGTGTTTCAACCCAGTGCGCGCGCGCGCGATTTGTATTTTGAGGAAAGAGTTTTGTTTTAGATATGGAGGTTCCGCGTATTTTTTTTACATATATGAAACTAACAACAAACGCGCATCTAATCAAGCTAATCGTACGACTATCGCTTTCTATTCATGCTAAACCTCTCCTCGCGTTCTTTATCCAACCTTTTGACGACTTTTTCGCGCAGCTGTGCAATTTTCTGGCCACGAAAATTCCTCAGGGCAAACGCTCTTTCCATGACCTCTTCGGCGTCGTGGCTGCATTCCAACTGCGCGCGGATACATCCGGCGACTTCTGGCAACGATTGACTCATCATAATTTCTTTTTCGCATTTGACGATTTGCGAGATGGCAACGCGGTGCCAGACTTTGAAACCTGTGGCGAATAAGGAGTCGAATATCCGCGCGACGGTTTCGGATGGGAAGGATTCGAGGTAGACGCAGACGAGCCATCTGGGTTCGCAACAGGCGAAATCGACGCCAATGGAGTCGAGATGGCGACTGAGTCGTTTTTTACGCCAGGTGAGGATAGAGTGAAGGACACCAAACTCACGGAAGGTACCGTTTAAATCGCGTGCGTGGATTTCGCGGCACAAAGCGTGGCCGTCCAAAGCGGCAGTAAAGATCCAGAACGCAGTTTTCTCAATCGCTTCATCGTCTTTGTCGTCTTCTGCTTTGTTCTCATTTCTACTTTTACTATCGCTACCACTTCTACTATTTCTAAATGAATCAGAACTGTTGACTACCAACCATATAAACGCGGCAATATAATTCATCCCTTGACAATACCCAGTCTTTGGATTCCTCCTGGAATACGCTCTTAAAATCCTCCTCAACGCTCCTTTACCGTGGGTCCAAAAAATGTCATTTTCGGAAAACGTCCGATCGACGTCTAAATCGATTTGCATCGCCCATTCTTCTTTCGCGCGTTTCCTGTCTACATGGGATCGCTTGGAACCGTCTCGGGCGTTGTATGCCGTGTCGTCATCACTCTCATCGCTCTTTGTATTATTCGTATTCTCCTTATTCTTCGCGATCGAATGCCCTCGTCCAGATGAAGGCGCCTCCCTTCCGTCCTCTTCTTCCGCTCGTTCCACCAACCTCTCGTAACTCTCTGTCGAATTTTCCTCCAGCCATCTCGCTCCGCTCAGCTCGTACCAAATCTCTCCTCTTTTCTCTCTCGGCGCGCCGAATTTTTTCACCGTTTTCGCCAGCAGTTGTCCTCCTTTTCCTTTGTTTTTCAACGCTTTCTTCCATCGTTTCGCGTACTCAACATCCGCATCGTCGTCGTCGTCGTCGCGCTGGCCTCGTCTCGCGGTCTCTGAAATCTCTCTCGCGCGCTTAATCAGCATATTTTTCTCCCATTCGAGCGAGCATTCTTTCGCTCTCTTCTCGTTGACGAGACGTCGGGAACCCCCATTTTTCGCACGCTCGAGGTCGTCGTCGTCGTCGTCGTCGTCCTTCTTCTTCTTCACCAAAGGGAACCCGTAAAAATCCGTCGTCGGCGTCGTTCGTTTCGTGGGCGTGGGAGGCAACGGTTTCGACGACTGGCTCCTAACCGCCACCGGGTGCGAGCGAAGCGTCGCGTTTTGCGGCTTCTTCTTCTTCTTCTTCTTGGTTTTCGTCGTCGTCGTCGTCGGCGGCGGCGGCGTCTCCCGCCTTTTTTGGGTGTCGTCGTCGTCGCGCATGTGTTCGGCTTTATTTGACGGGACGAAGACTACTAATGTGTGGGCTTTTTTCTGCGCTTTTGTCAAGTGTTGTGTCGTCTGATTTTTGTCTGAAAATTAAAAAAAAAAAGCCCACACGAACCCAACTATGAGGCGACGTGGTTGCGCGCGCACTCGCCACCACAACGACCGACCGCGCTCTCCCTCCCTTCGCCCTTCGCTTTGTGGCCACTTTTTTGTCCCACAAAAAAAAAATATATATATATATCCAAAGGGAAACATACGATGATGCATCACGCCACGTGTCAATCCATCACCGCGCGCACCGCGGCACTCCTGGCCACGAAACGGCAGTTGAAGAACCGCAGAAACGCGTCTTCGGTTATCGTTCGCGCGCAAGAGTTTATCGCGACGGATAAAGCGCCAGCCGCGGCTGGGCCGTACTCGCAAGGCATCAAGGTGCGACTTGGACGATTTTGATGTTTGCCTTTTTGAGCATTCGTGTGTTCGATTGCGTCTTTCTTTCCGATGGTGCGCGCGCGCGCGATGTCGTGAGGTGGAGAAGAAACCACCCCGCGAAAAGACATCTCGCGACCACCACCAGGTCTCTTGGGTATTTTCGCGATTTTACCTTTGTCGTCGTGCCTTTTCCTTTAATCCTCGCGTTTTTTTCTCTTCAAGCTCACTTTGTCTCTCTCCCTCTCTCTTTATACCAAAAATATCCAACGCGATACGCAGTCTGGCGGCCTCCTCTACACGTGCGGCTGCGTCGCGTTCGTCCCAGAAACCATGGAAATCGTCGAAGGTGGCATCGAAGCGGAAACGAGACAGGCGTTGACGAATATGGGTGAAATTTTAAAAGCCGGAGGCTCGGACTTTTCCAAAGTCGTCAAGACGACCATCTTTATCACGAACATGGCAGATTTTCCGAAAGTGAACGCTATTTACAGCGAATTCTTCGACACGCCGGGACCGGCGAGATCCACGGTTGGCGTCGCGTCTTTGCCGAAGGGCGGTTTGATTGAAATTGATGCCATCGCGGAGTGCTGAATGATAAGAACAAAGATATCAACAACGAAAGAGAACACCGTTTCGTAGCGTACTTTGCGAGGAGTAAGGAGTGCGGCGGCGTCGTCGTCCTCGTCTTAGGTAAGAGAGAGAGAGAGAGAGAGAGAGAAAAGATAGAACACGGCACATCAATTTAACAACAGCATTTAGTAGCAAACAAAACCTTAGTGGAGAGAGAACGAGAGCCTTGTGATTATTTATTATCATCGTCATCATCCTTTAGTATCGACCTCATTTTTTATTCACATCTCTTCACCTCTTCGTTTTTTTTCTCTTTTTGACAAATCAAATCTGAATTGCCTCCTCTCCACATAAACAATAACTATATTTTTATTCGTTCGTGTGAGAAACACAACGCGTAGTACATTTTCGGTGACTCTTAAAACGCGCGAAAAAGATGCCAAGAACACCCATGGGTAGAGGCGGTGGCCGAGGTACGCGTCGCGTCGATGCGCGTTATTCACGTTTTATGTATACATTTTTTGCCGTGGGAAATTTTTTGCGAGAGAGCGAATCGGCGGCGTGGTAGTTAATTCTTGTAACGGCGCGCGCGAGAGAGGATACACGCGAAGCGTAAATTGTCGCTAAAACGAAACCGTTGGATTATTCGAACTTCTATCGGTATAATTTAAGGGTTGGGTCGTGCATCTGGACGGTTAACGGTGCTTCGTGCGAGCGTTTTACGACGGGGCAAATTCTTCTTTTTAATTCTCTCTTTCTCGTTCGTTCTCTTCGCAAAGGCAACACAAGACTGAGAAAACATCGTTCTTTTTACCATGATAAAACAGGTGGCGGTGGCAGAGGCGGGAGAGATGGCGGCAGAGGTGGTGGCAGAGGACGAGGTGGTCCTGGTGGTCGCGGTGGCGGTCGTGGAGGTGGCAGAGGTGGCGGCAGAGGTGGCGGCAGAGGTGGTCGTGGCGGCAGAGGCGGCGGCGGTATGAAGGGCGGCGCCAAAGTGGTTGTCGAAAAGCATCGCCACGAAGGTGTTTTCGTCGCCAGAGGGAAAGAAGACGCGTTGGTGACGAAGAACATGGTCCCGGGCGATTCGGTATACGGCGAAAAACGAATTTCCGTGGACGAAGCGGACGGAGGCAAAACCGAATACAGAGTGTGGAACCCGTTTCGCTCGAAAGTCGCCGCGGGTATTCTCGGTGGTTTGGACAACGTTCACATCAAACCAGGCACAAAGTTGTTGTATTTAGGTGGTGCGTCTGGGACGACTGTTTCGCACTGTTCCGATATCGTCGGTCCGAATGGTTTGGTCTACGCGGTAGAGTTTTCTCATCGTTCTGGGAGAGATTTAGTGAACATGGCGAAGAAAAGAACCAACGTGATTCCAATTATCGAAGACGCCAGACACCCGCAAAAGTACCGCATGTTAGTTGGTATGGTCGATACTGTCTTCGCGGATGTGGCACAACCAGATCAAGCGAGAATCGTCGCTTTGAATGCCCAATACTTTTTGAAACAGGGCGGTAACTTCATTGTCAGTATCAAGTCGAGTTGTATCGATTCCACCGCGGCACCAGAAGCTGTGTTCGCCAGAGAAGTGAAAAAATTGCAAGAGGATGGATTCAAACCGAAAGAACAGTTGACTTTGGAACCGTATGAAAGAGATCACGCGATTGTCGTTGGTGCGTATCGTGTGTCGAAGAAGTAAGGTTTTTTATGTTTTGCGCGTAATAAGGAAGAGAAACAACAAGTTTTAGTAGAAAGGGAGGAAGAGAAGAGAGACACAAAGAAAAGAGTATAGTATTACCTGTAAGATATGAATTAATCTAAACCTACGTATATAAAACAAACTCAAAACAATCGTATTCGCGCCTTCCTCTCCCACCCTTAAAATTGTTGAATCTTCCAAATTCACCGCATTATTTTTGCTCCGTTTGCCGAGGACCTTTTAAAAACTCCATCAATAACGCATCGCAACCTCAGTAAAAAACAAATACCGTAAAAAATGGTCGTTCTCGACGTTCCTCTCATGCAGCGCTTCCAACCCGGTCGTTTTTATAAAGACTCCACCTCCATCAACGGCCTAGATTTTCACGAATCCGAACCGATTTTAGTCTCCACTTCAGACGACGATTCCATACACGTTTACAACACCGAAACCGGTCAGAGAACGAAAACGTTATATAGTAAGAAATACGGGTGTTCCGGGGTGAGATTTACGCACAGCACCGAAGCAATCTTGTACGCGAGCAAACCGAAAGCAGGATCAGGGGAGGGGAAAAAGGCGGCAGATGCGTTAGTGAACGACCACGCGGTGAGGTATCACTGCATACACGACAACACGTATTTACGGTATTTCCGAGGCCATACCGATCAAGTCGTAGATATTAGCGTCTCCCCGAGAACCGATCAGTTTTTAACGTCCAGCGTTGATGGGACGACGAGAATGTGGGATCTAAGGTCGCCGTCGTGCGCAGCTATCATAAAAATCCCGACTGGTGTACCGAGAGCGCAGTTTGATCATCAAGGGTTGATTTTTGCCGCGACCGCGTCGGTGAACGAAGTCGTTTTATACGACGTGAGGAATTACGAGCAAGGTCCGTTCGTGTCGTTTACGGTGGATCCAGTGTTGAGCAAGTCGGGGGATTTGCCGACGTATGGCGTATCGACGATGAAATTTTCCATGGACGGGGAGAGTATTTTAGTCATGTGTGGGGGGGTTATTCACGTGATTGATGCGTTTAACGGGACGAAGAAGTTGAAACTGAACGTTCCTGGGGCGGAGTCGTCGTTGGTACCATTAGAGCCCACGTGGACGCCGGATGGACAGTTTATTTTGTGTGCTGGTGGTGGGGATCAGAAGATTCATGTGTGGTCTGCGGGAACCGGAGTAGAGTTGGAGCCATGGAGAAATAGACACGCCGGTGCGGTTGCGTGCATGAAATGGTCGCCGAATACGGCGCTAGTAGCGAGTGGGTGTACGGAGGGAGGTTTAGCGATGTATGTGCCGAGCAACGCGAAACGATAGAAAGAAGCAGAGTTTTTTGTTTACGCATCGATTCGCAAAATAATTATTGCGCGTGCTCTTTGTCAATTTATACAGTCAGTCTATACCTAGCTATACTTACATTTTATATGTATATTGGAGAGAATTTCCAAAACGTTAACTTAGTACAAATTGCGCCTCTGATTCGTTCGTGTTCTTGATGATCTCTTTCACTTCCCGAATAAACCGCCAAACAAACCGCCTTTCTTTTTCTTCTTCTTTTCCAAATCCTTCGGATCAACCCATCCTTCATCCGCATACGGACCTCTCAAATCAAATCGTTCCCCGCCGTCAAACTCAGGCATACCAAACGAGGCCATCGGGAACGGAATCCCACCTTTCACCGCCTCTTTCGACAACGCGTTCGCCGCTTTTGTGTTTTGTTTCTTGATTGCATCCATCTCTTTTTTACTCAAAGTCTTCTTCATGAACCCCGACACTTTAGCTCGTCGTTTGTTCGCCTCTTCGTCGATTCGACCTCCTTTCCGTCTCTTCGCTAAGATTTCTTGCTGTCTTTTCCACGACTCCTCTCTTCCCTCCACGTCTTTGTTGTTGGAAAACCATCCCGCGCGAACTTTCAGATTTCTTCCCGTCGTCCTCGTCATCCTCCTCCGCGCGATCCTTTTTTCCCTGCACTTCTCATCGAAGGGCGGCGTCGTCGTCCTTCGCGCAAAAACCGTCGTCCGATTCGTCGGCGACAACATGCTTCTTCTTCTTCTTGTTGTTGTTCTTTCGCTTCCCCGCTTTTTGGTGGTGGTGGTGGTGTCGTCGTCGTCGTCTCTTTCGCGGCCGTCGTTTTAAATGGCGAGAGATGCGTTTTGGAAGAGAGAAAAGATACGAGACAAAATTCTCTATGTATCGAATCTAGGATATATTGTTTTTACTAACACTTTACTATCTCTTTGACTAACTTGCTAATTACAGTTTGACCAAGTATATACTCTTAAATCTTTGACTAGGTATTTCTTATGTGTCTCCCTTTTTTAGTATTACAAAGGCGACGACATCGCGGAGTTGTGCTCTTCTCTCCGTCTCCCGGCCAAACTTTTCAGCACGGAGACGATCGCCACGGGCGAGACGTTCGCGCGGCACAGTTCGATGACGGCGTCGGCAATTTCCGGGGAGAAATCCACGCCGGAGAGACGCGCCAGTCGACGCAAACTTTCGTCGACTTCACAAATAAAGAGAGAGAGAGAGAGATGACACGCGACGTGCGTTTTTGGGTCGTTGGTTGAGAAGAAGAGAAGAAGAGAGAAAAAAATAATGTCATCAAAGGTCTCTCTTTTGCGCGCTTTGCGACGACAAAAAAAAGAAGGAGAGAGGAAAGCGAGAGGAGAAAGACGACGACGACGACCAATCGTCGTCGCGCGCACCTCGTCTCTTCGACGGTTTTTCCGGCGACACGGCGTCGTTCATGTTCCTTACGTAACGTGTTTTTGTGAAGACACATGGAGAAAAAAGTTCTTTTTTTGGTCTACAAACAGTCAAAAGCCCAAAGCTATTGTCTACCCTCCTCCCCAAGTCAGTTCGAGTCTCTCCAAGACGAGAAAGAGGAGCACAAAGGACTCTCGACCAAAGACGGCCACTACGAGAGAGTCCAAAGTATCGACCTATTTAGAGAGGTCCTCGAGGAGTATCATACGGTCTCAAAAAAAGAGAAAAAAAAGAAAAGAAAAGGGACCACCACCCAAAAGAGAAAAACTCTCGAATTTTACTCATAAGAGACTTTTTCTCTCGAGTATTCTTCTTGGAGTAAAGTTGTGGACGCACAAAAACACACCGCACTATAAAACGCTCTTTGAACGACGGACGACCCAAAACACACAACCATCATCAAAATGGCGGACGACGCAAAACCAGTGGTTGAATTCACCAAGGTAGTACGACTTTGAGACTTTCCGTCGACGACGGAGTCCTTTTTTTTCTGACTCTTATTATATCGTTTTGACAAAGGCGGCTTTGACGTCTTCGACCGCATAGTCGCGTTGTTGTTTCGGGAAAAAGCGGCGACGATCATCATTCACACTTATCTCATCGCATTTCTCAATCGCAAACATCTCATCGCGTGCCTTTCGCTCACCCTTTTGTGTCCCTCTCTCTCTCTCTCTCTCTCTCTTGTGTGTGTGCGTGTGGTCTTCGTGATGGGTGTCGCAAACGATGATGATGTTCAGGAGTTCCCGAAGAAAGACGCGGCAATCGCGGCTGGATACAAGGAAAAAGAAGTCGCCAAAGTGTTCAAAGAAGGCGGTAAAAAAGGCGTCGAAATCGAAGGCGCCGCCGATATGTCTGGCTTGACGTGCTTTTGCACGCGCATCCAAAACGCGAAGGGCGAAGTCGCGTTGCTCGAAGTCGCCATGGAAGGCATGAACGCAATCCCAGATCCGTCGGACGAAGAGGAAAGAAAAGGGTGCTCCGGACACATTTCTAAAGTTCTCATCTCCGAAAGCGAAGAGAAAGGGCAAATCGCGATGGTGGCGTACGTCGCGGACCAAACGAAGGACAAGTTGAACGCGAAGGATTGGTTGCAAGGCGTGTGCGATTCGACCTTGGGTGGTGGCGTTGGCGGTACCGTGGACGAAGGAGCGACGGCGACGTGGGCAACGGTGACGTCGAAAGAGGACAAGGAGAACTACTTCTTTTTGAAGATGAAAGATAACTGCTTGGGCGCGGCGATTGCGTATTTGAGAGAGAGAGATTTGTTCCAAGACGATTCGTCCTCGGAGGAAGGCGACAACCCGGCCGCCGACTTTGAATGGTAAAGAAACTCTCTACCTTTTTATATTTCTCGTCGATGAGAAAGGCACGGAAGAGAGAGAGAGAGAGAGAGAGAGACATGTTATACTAAAACTTTACGTAGCACACCATCTTTAGTTTTGATACCATCGCGACTCGCGAATACCGCGTCGAGATACCCAAAGCGTTTCAGACGTTTCAGTGCATCTCTTCATTTCGAAAGCGCTCTAATAAAGCTCTTTGTTTCTCTCCCCCTCGTCAAAAACGCCAAAAAAGCCTTTAGAGAAGAAGAAAATAGAATGACGACGACGACGACGTCCCTTCGACTCGGCTCGTCGGAGCTCGCGTTGAATACGAGCAGCGCTTTGACGGAGACTCACGACGAGGTGTCTTTGCCGTACATCGACGACATCTCGCCTCGCGAATTGAAAGCGGCGGAAGTGATGGTGAAAGAAGAGGTGAGAAGAAGAGACTTTTTTTTTACGCGCGCGT
>MDSZ01235534.1_pt1 | contig 31353 bp, 27 predicted proteins | sample 811201 | NCBI WGS metagenome assembly MDSZ01 (sample SAMN05326647, study PRJNA326480) | marine metagenome | isolation source: seawater | place: Indian Ocean: North | collected 2010 | reverse complement strand
TGGTAGCTCAGACGTTGAAACGCCGCAGAACTTGGTCAGGTCTGGATGAGCCGAGAGAGGCGTGGCGAAACAAAGGTATGTTTGTTGGTTGGTCTGATTCTGCTTTTGAACTTTATCTCGCCGAGTGCCTTGCTGTGGCCGACGACGGTAGTGTTTCATTGAAATGTGATCCATCTGTTGAAGCACATATTTTTGAGACAACCGGCAGTCTTGATGTCAGTGATTACGCTCATAAGGTTAAAGCGCCGTTACTTTATATTAGAGCATCCGAAGGTCACTTCTCAGCAGAGTTTTGTCGAATGGTCGCGAAACTCTTTCCTAGGGGTAGATATGAAGAAATGTCTGGCAGTCATCTTTTGCCTCTCGAAGTTCCAGATCGGGTGGCTAACTGTTTGCTGAAAAATTGAAAACATGCTGTAGTCATTTCTGTATTTTCGATAAGAGATAATTTTATGTCAGCTCTTTCAACACCCGGCCACCCTTTTCAATATGCTTGGCACGTGCCGGATTTGGAATCTGCGGTCGATTACTGGGCGAATGTCTTGGGTGTCGGCCCGTTTTTTGTCAATGAGGTAGATAGCTCTTCAATGGCCGGTTTTACGTATCGTGGTCAGCCCGGGTTGCTCAGGATGAGGGTCGCATGGGCCCAAAGTAAGGAAGGGCAGATTGAGTTGATCGAGGTCTTATCCTCAGAATCTAATGTTTACCATGATCTCATTAAAAAAGATCGAACGGCTTTTCACCATATCGGTATCTGGTCAGACGATTATCAAAATGACAAGGCCTGGTTATCTTCTCAGTATGAGAATGTCATGGATATGGGCGAAAACAACAACATCTGCTACTTCGACACTTCTCAGCATAATGGAGCGATGTTGGAACTAATCGAAAGAAACGACGCTATCGTTGGGTTGTTCGGCATGATTTCTCAAGCCGCCGATTCTTGGGATGGCTCTCAACCCTTGCGAACAATGGCTGATCTGATGGCTAGCTAAATTTGACGAGGGTCAATCGTACTTGTTGCCTGGATCCATCACATGTTGAAGCATCGCAGCAGGAACATCAGGAGGGTCGGTTGTGAACTGACCGTCGGTGACTGGAGGGTGAACGTCAAAAACATTATTGAATTTGTGTACTGAGTCCCAGATTCCAATGGCGACCGTTAATTCTACGACCTCTTGATCGGAGAAGTGTTCTTTCAGACGAGCCATCCATGCATCGTCCACCCCTCGGGCGTGATTGAGGATAAAGTCCTCTGTGAGATCGAGAGCCGCCTTGGTCTTTTCATCTAGATCAGATGCTTGGTGGTCATGAATCTTGCTGACCATGCCTTCGTCCATGCCTTTCTTCTGCGCCGCAGAAGACCGTGAAGGTATTCAGTAGACGCAACCGTTCAAATTTGCCGATTTCAGTCGGACGAGGTCTTTCAGAACTGGATCCAAGCGTGAATGGGACCAGAGCAAACCGTAGTTATACATGAAGCCCTGAAATAGATCTGCACAATGGGCATAGACCCCGGCAAAACCTTCTAGCCCTTCTTTTTCGTCGATTCTTGGCATTGTAATCTCCGCTGTTAGGATCCACTCTGCCGTTATGCGAGCCGAAAATCAAATGTCGCTTGATACTATCGCTTCTGGTTTGGTTGATTTTATCAGCTGCGAGTAAGTGCTCTGTGCTGCACAGTTTTAGTCGGAAGCTGCCGCGGCTTCCATGACTCTGAGAAAGTTTCCTCCCCAAATCTTTTCGATGGCCGACGCACTGTAACCGCGGCTTAGAAGTTCAGCGGTAACATTCTTCGCCTGGCTGGCATCAGAGAAACCTGCCACGCCACTGCCGTGGTTAAAGTCTGTCCCAATCCCCACGTGATCAATACCAATACGCTGGACGACATAGTCAATATGATTAACCATCGCAGCAATACTCCCTCGACCAAGCCTGTCGCTGACAGCGGACAGGAATACTTGTTGAGTCTTTATGTCATCAATTTCCCAATAAAGTTCGAAGGGATAAAGATATTCTTCTTTGATACCACTAGCTCGGCGTATTGTCCGAATGTCGCTATCCAGATCAGGGTCGTTGGAGTCATAGAGATAACCCCTAAACGGCGCGATGTGAATAACACCACCATTCAGGGCGAGAGCGTCGAGCTCCTCGTCGGACAGGTTTCGGGAGACATCCGTCAGGCCCCGGACATTCGAATGGCTAGCGATGACGGGTGCACTGGAAAGTTCCATCGCCTGAAGGGCTGCATTTTTAGACAGCTGAGAAATATCAACGATTGCACCCAGACTGTTAATTCTAGTGATAGCTGACCTGCCAAGGTTTGATAACCCTCCATGTTCTTCTAGAGGTTCATGTTCGCCCAACTCACGGATGAAGATAGGCCTTGATGAGTCGGCGTAGTCATTATGGCCCATGTGAGTAAGTGCAAACACTCGGACGCCTAACTCGTAAAATCTATCGATCTCATCTAATTGATTGTCAAAAATTCTGGCATTTTGTAGTCCTAGAATAATGGCAATTTGCTGATTATTGTGTGCTTCTCGAATATCAGTGGCTGTTCGAGCCATGAGCAGTTTATTTCCGGAAAAGGCTATCATGTCGACAACAGCGTTGAGCTCAGCGTTAGCTCTAATTTGTGCTTGTTGCCTTCCTTCAGCTGTTCTGGGCCCCGGCCCAACAGCAATAGACATGACGACGGCGTCTACACCTCCCGTTCGCATTTTCCCCGGGGCGACCTGAGATTTTCCGTCTGCACCGACATACCGACTCTCTTGGCCGGGAATCTCAATATCCGCGTGAGCATCGATAACAAGAGCACTTGAATGAATGGTATCAAGCTCAGCGGCATTTAAAATCAGTGGCAGGCACAGAATAACGGTTATAAAACGAAAATGGTTCAGGGGCATGACCACTGCTTATTGGTAGACCTTGTTCAGGGCTTCGGCAAGCGTTTCAACTGTCCTGTCAACGTTGTACAGTTTTTCGAGGCCGAATAGGCCTAAGCGGAAAGATTTAAAGTCCTCACCTTCATCACATTGAAGAGGTACTCCTGCGGCGATTTGTAATCCTACCTCTGAGAAGGCTTTACCGGTCTGGATATTGCTATTGTTGGTATAGCTCACAACAACGCCAGGGGCCTGAAAGCCTTCTGCGGCGACGCTTTGAATTCCCCGGTCGGTTAACAGTTTTCGAACACGGGTTCCAAGCTCAATCTGTTGATCTCGCAGCTTCTCGAAACCATAGGTCTCCGTCTCACGCATTGTGTCACGAAATTTGATGAGGGCGTCCGTCGGCATGGTCGCGTGATAGGCGTGCCCGCCACTTTCGTAGGTCTCCATGATCTGCAACCACTTTTTTAAGTCGGCAGCAAAGCTGCTGCTCGCTGTGCTGTCTATGGCAGTTCGTGCTCGCTCACTCATCATAATTAGCGCTGAGCATGGTGATGCACTCCAACCTTTTTGTGGCGCGCTGATCAGCAAATCGACACCGGTGTCCTGCATGTCCACCCAGAGCGCTCCCGAAGCTATGCAATCAAGAACAAATAAACCACCCACCTCGTGGGTGGCATCTGCGACGGCACGGATATAGTCATCAGGGAGAAGGATACCTGCAGAGGTTTCAACATGGGGAGCAAAGACCACCTTTGGTTGTTCTTTCTTGATTGTTGCGCAAACTTCATCGACGTTTTTGGGAGCAAAAGGCGCGTTCGACGCACTCTTGGTTCTCGATGCCTTTAGAACGATATGGTCGGCTGCGATGGCTCCGGCATCAAGTATTTGTGTCCATCGAAAACTGAAGAAGCCGTTCCGTATGACTAGACATTTTTGACCGGTGGCAAACTGACGGGCGACAGCTTCCATACCGAAGGTGCCTCCTCCTGGAACAATCGCAACTGAGGCTGCGTTGTAGACTCGTTTCAGTGTTGTGGAAATTTCGTTCATAACGGTCTGAAACTGTTCGGACATGTGGTTGACAGACCGGTCAGTAAAAACTACGGAAAACTCAAGTAATCCATCAGGGTCGATATCAGAAAGTAGTCCAGGCATAAGTAGCTCCTGCTAGAGAAAAATAAGTTTAGATAACGCGATCGTTGCCGCCGTCTATAGGGATTTGAGCACCAGTAGTCTTAGCAAAGCTTTTACCGCATAGGGTCAGCACCATGTCGGCAACATCGTGAGAGGTGATCTTCGTTTTGAGAATATTGTTTGTCTTGTAGTCTTCCACAGTCATGCCGTAGTTTTCTGCTCTTTTGGTTAGTACTTCATCGCTCCAGATCCCTGTGTCGAAAACAGCGTTGGGGTGCAGCATGTTGACTCTGATACCGTAGTTCCCCAATTCCATCGCGGCGACCCGGCCAATCTGAGTTAGTGCAGATTTGGCCGCCGAATAGGCGCCCGCGCCAGGCCCTGGAGCAGGAACGTTTTTTGATGACATCAACACGATAGCTGGGTCGTAGCCTAACTTGAGATAAGGTGTACATGCGCGTATCAAGCTAACGTGGCTATTGAAATTAAGTTGCATGGTTTGATTAAGGAAGTCGCTTTCCAAATCTTCTACGCTGCTGTTGGGAGGGAATGAGCCGGCATTGCTCACGAGTATATCGATACCGCCGAAGGCCGCTACGCCCTGTTCGACGGCTCTTTGGATTGATTCGTCTGAAGTAATATCGCACACGAGGCCAAGAATGCCGGCCTGTTTGAAAACAGTTGTGATAACTGGATTGATATCTAGCGCAATTACTGCAGCGCCTAGATCTGCCAACGCCTCCGCGGAAGCTTTGCCTATACCCGAAGCGGCGCCTGTAACGAGAGCGATCCGGCCGTCGTACTCCGCCTTTGCCGGAGCAAGTTTTAGTTTTGCCTGTTCCAGTTCCCAGTATTCGAGCTCAAAAATTTGTTGCTCAGTAAGCGTAGTCCAACCACCTAGTGCCTCGCCCCACTGGATTGCTTTGATAGTATGCTCGGCGATGTCGGTGATGATTTTTCGTCGTTTAAGATTTCCGGAAAAAATAATCACACCTTTTTCCTTCCAGACTGCGTATCGAGGTGCTGGATCAAGACATTCGAGTTGACCGTCGGTATTTTTTTCAAAGTAAGCAAGATAATCTGCAGCGAATTGATCTATAGCTGCTTCGGGATCTTGATCTAGGATGGCGGGAATGCGTTTCGTCTGTAACGTATGATCCGGCGTAACAGGTCCTCGGGTAGCGATCTCAGCGATGCCCTCTATTTTAGAAAAGCCCAAACTTTTTGGGTCGGTTAGCCAAGTTGCAATCATAGGGGCTTTGAAATGGCGGCTCGCGGCTTGTCGCGCTCGCGCTAGTGCTAGATGATCATCTTGTGTCGTCGCATAGCTGGCGACAGCGATGTCTTCCAGTGCACCAATGCCAGCAAGGTGCCCTTCTGCGAGATTGACCAGTTCTATCATTTTATCGTAACTGACACGGGCTGAGTTATTGAAGGTAAACAGGCCGTGGTGCAGCAGGACAATACCCTCTATCGACTTCCAGTCCATATCTTTTGTGGATTCATAGACCTGCCGCGCTAGGACGAAGCCAGGCATGATGTAAGGTAATATAAGTACCCTTTCACCGTAGATATCTCGGAGCAACTGTTCCCCGTTAGGAGAGTTACTGATCGCCACGACAGCATCCGTATGAGTGTGATCGACGAATTTGTAGGGAATAATGGCATGCAAAATAGCTTCGACCGATGGCGACGGTGCACCTGGGTCGATCATCGAGGCCTTGAGCTCACGTGTCATTTCTGTATCTGTCATGGAATCAAGTTTGGCCAGGCGGGTTAAAACAGCCAGGCGCGCTGGAGCGAACCCCGGTTCTTCGATAGTTTTCAGATCCCAGCCAGATCCCTTAACGTAGAGGATGTCTTCTGACTCCCCGAAGATGTTTGCCGCTGTTGACTTGACGGAAGTGTTGCCACCGCCATGCAGAACGAGGTCATCGCTCTGACCGAGTAACCTTGAGGTGTAGACTCGCATAGCGAGATCTGAGTGCTCAAAGTCTTTTGCGTCCGCATCTCGCCACAGATTTTCCATTAGCTAGTAACCGGCAAATTTATCAGGAGGGGCATAATACAGAAAAATGGGAGCAAGTTTTGCACCCATTCTGTCTATGTTTAACTGGGCAAGAAGGTTCTTCAGGCTTGGTTAAGTGATGTAATGTGAAACCGGTACTGCAGGCATGTCGTCTTTAGCGTCCGTGAAAGGTCGGCTCTCGCTTTTCCAGGAAACTGGCAACGCCCTCTTTATGATCTTCTGTCTGAAATAAAGTGCCCAGAGTTTGAGCGATCCAGTTTCCCATCTCTTCGTAGTCACCGTGGTAAGAGCGGCGTAACCCTTCCTTGAGATAACGGACAGCGAGCGGTGGATTGCAGGAGATCCTGCCCGCGAGTTCAGCAGCTTTACCCAGCAGTTCGTCCGGAGAGGTAACTTGGAGGACTATCCCGATTTCCTTCGCCTCTTCGGCGGTAATAATGTCGCCAGTAAACAAAAGCTCTGCTGCTTTTTGTGGGCCGACGATCTTGGGAAGACGCACCAAGCCGCCTACGTCGGCCACTAGACCCCGCTTTACAAATAGCTCCCCAAATTTTGCGGCGGAAGAAGCGATCCGGAAGTCCGCCATCAAAGATAAATCCATTCCCCAGCCGACGGCCGCTCCGTTTACTGCGGCGATAATTGGACGGTCACATTCTAGAATCGCGCGTGCCGCTGGAGTGGTTCCGGGTCTTATGTCTCTAAGCCGATTGCTGCCACCTTCGCCGGAGCCGATCTTAACCATAATTTCTCTCACATCATCGCCCGAACAGAATGCCCTGCCGTTGCCAGTCAAAATGATGCAGCGCACCTCGGCATCTTTCTGAAGATTAAGAAAAACTTGTTCTAACTCAGAATAGGCCTGCCAATTCAGTGCGTTCATGACGTCCGGTCGATTTATTGTGACTGTGGCAATGTAGTTTTTGATGTCCAGCGTTATGCATTCGTAGTCGACCATTATGTATCTCGTGATTGTTTTCGATCACTATGCCATAGAGGTGGAGTAGAGGTTAACTGTTCACTGTTGTCGGTTCTTGCTAGTCTGAGAAAAGCAAATTAGGTCACTGAGAATTATGACTGAGTACTTACGAACACCTGACGAAAATTTTGAGCTGGCGGATTTTACCTTCGCGCCGCACTATCACCGATGGCAGGATCTCAGGATGCATTACGTTGATGAAGGTCCAAAAGACGGTCCCGTCATGTTGCTGCTCCATGGCATGCCGACCTGGTCCTATCTTTATCGCGACATGATCCCGATTCTAATAGACGCAGGTTATCGGTGTATTGCCCCTGATCACATTGGTTTTGGTAAGTCAGATAAGCCTGTAGATATCCATTGGTACACTATCGCACGCCACACTGAAATTCTAAGCAGTTTGATTGTTGATCTGGACCTGTCTAACGTCACCCTTGTTTGTCAGGATTGGGGTGGACCTACAGGTCTCGCTCAGGCCGCGATGATGCCTGAGCGATTTGATCACTTGGTTATCATGAATACTTGGTTACATCATTCCGGTTATGAGTACTCGGATGGTATCAAGGGATGGAACGCTGGATGGCATGAGGGAGGTCTCTACCACAAGAAAGAGCCTGACATTGGTTTGCTTCCTTTAGTTAGTGCCGGTCTGCTTGAGCGCGAGGAATTCATTCGTGGATTCTCGCGAAATGAGAGTCTCGAGCTAAGTGAAAGTGCTGCTCTCATGTACGCCGGGTATTCAGCGCCTTATCGAGACTTACCTGATGAAGGTTACAATGGGTTCAGGCGGTTTCCGTTATCAATTCCTTTTGATAATGCTAATAATGGCAATGCTGCAGCGCAGGCTCTGCATTACAGAACTTTGCTCGGTTGGGAGAACGGTTGTCAATTTATCTGGGGTTGCCAGGATAATGTCTTTACTGAAGAGTGGGGACGCGCTTGGGCCGGACGTATGAATAACGCCCGGTTTGATGGTTTGCTCGCAGGTCACTTCCCTCAGAACACCCATGGCCGGCAGCTGGTTGAACTTATACTCGATGAGAGGGGCAAGGGGTGATCTGGGTTAAAGTCTAGATTGAGTTAATTCGATATCTGCGTATTGCCAAGCTATGTCAAATTGTTTTTTTGCCTCGTCTGCAGCGTCAATTTTTCCCTGAGCCTGCAGTGCTTTTTGTAAACCAAACAGAGACCATCCGTTTTTGTGATTCCACTTGAGATCACGACGGTATACAACCTCTGCCTCGCTGTACCTGCCGGCTTCCATGAGTGCAGCTCCCAAGTAATTTCGCATTGGTTGGGCCCAGTCGGGGGGCTCTGTATAATTGTTAAGATCTTCGAGGGCGACAGCTTTCTCAAAGCTCACTATAGCGCCGTCGAGATCACCTGTAGCCTGTTTAATCTCGCCGTCAAGCCCCAGGGCAGCAAGCTTGATAATGGATGAAACAGGCGTAGGCCCCGCGCGATATTTGTCAGCATTAGGTGCACTGGAGATAGCCTGTAATATCTCTAACTGAACTTTGGCACCGGCTAGATCATCAGTAGACAGCATGGCACTACCCTTGGCATAAGCCCAGATACCGTCAAGGTAAGGCATGCCGGCATGTGAGGGCGAGCTATTGAGTAGTTCATCCCATTGGCCAAAAATTTTATAGATGAGCCAGGGCGCTGCGATGCTTTTTTGGTAGCGATGTACCTCGTCATAAGACAGCACTTTTGCTTTCGCTGAAAGTGCGGCGTCAATCGCGGTCTCATAGTTACCCTGCACGGTTGCCGCATAACGGATGAAGTCGATAGCGTGGTATGCATGAATTTTATGCGACAAAGGGTAGGTGCCGATGTTGGGCATCGGCAAATCTCCCCAGATTTTGGCAAATTGCTTGTCGACTTCCTGCGAGCGTACATTGCTTTCGATAGCTTTTTGGAAGTCACCGGTCCTGACGTAAATATGAGCTGGCATATGGACCACATGTCCAGCAATAGGCACGGAGGCTTCGAGGTTGTCAGCAGAAACTAGTGCTCTTTCTGGCTCCATAGACGCTTCAAGCAAATGAATATGCAGGTGCATCACCCCCGGGTTGGTCAGATCGGTCTCCAGAATTTTTTCAAGAGCTTTAGCTACCGGCAGAGTTTCATCTTTTGGATTACCCTCTGCATCCCAGTAGTCCCACTTGCCAATGTTCATATAGGAAGCCGCATATAGAGCTGCGATATCGGAATCCATAGGATATTTTTTGTTCAGCTGGCGCATTGCAGCTAGGTAGGCACGGTCACGGGCTTCATCATTAGGTGTGGCTTCTTTGTTATAGAAAACCCATAAGGCATTGATGATTTCTGCTTCCAGCGGTGTCGCGTTGTTGATCCTGGCAAGTGCTTCCTTTATGGCTTTTAGTCCCTCACCTTTCGGATCGTCAGGCATTTGCGTATATCTACTGTTCGGATTTGGCCCCATTGCATGGGCCATACCCCAGTAAGGCATTGGATGATCTGGATCGTATATCGCTGCCTGCTGATAGGAAGCGATCGATTCAGGGAAATAGAAACCCCAGGCGAAACGAAGTCCTTGATCGAAAAACTGTTGGGCCATCTGAGAATCGGTAGAAATAGCCCTTGAGTAAGTTCCGCTTCCCGGTACGAGGATCGCCAGTCTTGGGTCAGAATCCTTCTGGGCTTGAATCGTCTGAACTGAGAGGGTCAGAGACAAGAGTGCTAAAAGTCTGATGATCATGATTTATATCCAAAGGGTTAGTTAAACATTTCTGCTGCAAAGCGTTCCATTTCTGTGTGTTGATAGTCAGGGTCCGAAGATAGAACGTGCATCACGAGGTCTGTGACACCCGCTGCTTCATACTTAGCTGCGCTGTCTGCGTTGACTCTTTCCATATCCAGTCGGACCTGGACTATTGATGTTGTTGGAGGTCGATTGACTATTTTGGCCTCCTCTTCGATCATAGATAATCGACGGGTAACACCATCCGGCGAAAGGTTCATGGGATGCCACCCATCACCATAACGAGCGACGCGGCGGAGAGCAGGCGTCCTGTTACCTCCGACTACGATCGGAGGATGCGGCTTTTGTGTAGGTTTCGGCGACGAACAAAGATCATCGAATTCAAAATAGTCACCTTTAAAACTTGCTTTGTCGTCCGTCCATAGGGCTTTCATGACCTGAATGAATTCGTTGCAGTACGTTCCCCTGTTTTCATAAGGCACATTGAGTAGTGCGTTCTCAGCAGGCAGGCTGCCGGCACCTAGTCCGATGACAAGCCGGCCATTGCTCAGCTGATCTAGGGTGGCGAGCTGCTTTGCTAATACCATGGGGTGTAGATAGGGCATGACTAGAACGCTTGTTCCCAATTTGATTGTTGAGGTGTTGGATGCCATCCAAGTAAGGACGGTGAGTGCATCTTGGTAAGGTTTGGTGCCGAGGCGCTCCTTTACGTACCCGACATGCAGGACGTGGTGATTTACCCAGATGGAATCATAACCGAGTTCCTCGGCACGAGTGCCAAGCTCAATCAGGTCGTTTATGTTTTCGACACCGACATTATTAGGAATGACGAATCCGTAACGAATCTTTTGTCCCATTTCTCGCTAATTTTCAGTATTGTTCCGTTCTAGTTTGCATCCAGACCACTTAAAAGACCCTCTTCACGCCAATCTCGCATTCGGGCAAAAAACTTGTTCGGTCCCTTACCGTAGGCACTGTTTTGTCTGCTTGCAGGATTCGCTTGACCTTCATTGTTGTAATAGCCGGGTGTACAGGACGCTTGGAAACTATCACTGATTCGGGAGAGTTCAATGATCTCTTGGACCCACTGGTCTTCAGCCTCTTGGGTGGGTTGAATGGTCTTTATCCCCCGCTCCATGCAGGTTCGGATGATGTAGCCAATATGTTGTGCTTGCTCATCCATATAATGAGGAAAATTTGTTGTAAAGGCAGCCTGACCGCTCTGAATGAACATCAGGTTAGGGAAGTTCCTAGAATGCATGCCGTGCAAAGTACGCAGGCCATTGCGCCATTTTTCGGCCAGAGATGTCCCATTCAAGCCGGTCACATCGTAGCCTGCTCGTCGTGTGTAACTTGTGCCAACCTCGAACCCTGTTGCGAAAATGATGCAATCTACCTCGTACTCCTCACCATTTGCGATGACGCCTTGCTTAGTAATGCGTTTGACACCTTTGCCCTTGGTGTCTATAAGATGCACGTTAGATCGGTTAAAGGTCGGTAGGTACTCGTCGTGGAAGCATGGCCGCTTGCAGAATTGGCGGTAGTAGGGTTTAAGAGCCTCTGCGGTTTCGGGATCTTCGATGATACTATCGACCCTCGATCGGATCTGATTCATTTTCTGGAAATCAGCGATTTCCATTAGTTTCGGGACAAGTGACCAGTCCGTGTCTTTACCTCGGTAGTTGGCCATAGAAATAAGATTTCTAATGATTTCCGTCCATCCATCCTGCACCAGATCCTTCTCAACAATACCGCCGGAAGTCAGCGTATTGAAATTTTCCATTCTCTCCCGCTGCCAACCGGTTTTAAGTCCTTTTGCCCAGACGGGATCGGTGTCCCTGTTATCGCGGATATCGATTGAGGAAGGAGTTCTTTGGAAAACGTAAAGTGTCTCGGCTGATGTGCCTAGATGGGGGATGCATTGGACCGCGGTCGCGCCTGTGCCGATAATGGCCACTCGCTGGTCGTGAAGGTTGGCAAGATTGCCCTCAGGTCCACCGCCGGTGTATTGATAATCCCAGCGACTGGTATGAAAAGTGTAGCCTTCGTAATCCTTGATGCCTGGAATTCCGGGGAGCTTTGGGCGATTTATCGGGCCTGTAGACATAATCACGAAGCGAGCACGCATGGTGTCATCGTGGTTGGTTTTGATGACCCATCGCGCTGTTGTTTCTTCCCAATGTATATCAGTCACTTCCGTTTGCAGGCAAGCGTTGTCATATAAGTCATAGTGTTTGGCGATGCGTTGACTATGTGCACGAATTTCTGGCCCCTGGGCATATTTTTGCGTTGGCACAACGCCCAATTCTTCGCAGAGAGGTAGATAAATATAAGCCTCGGTATCGCAGGCGGCGCCTGGGTATCGATTCCAGTACCAGGTGCCGCCAAAGTCTCCACCTTTTTCAATGATTCGCACGTCGTAGAAACCTGCATCGCGTAATCTTGCACCAGCTATCAAGCCGCCAAATCCGCCCCCTATAATGATGATCTCAGTTTCATCATTCAGTGGTTCTCTATTGTTCTCTGAATCGACGTAGGGGTCGTCAATATAGTTGGCAAAGTCTCCCGCCATCTCAATATACTGGTCGTTGGCGTCAGCACGCAGTCGTTTATCACGCTCGATGCGATATTTATCTCTAAGTTCACTGGGATCAAATCCCAGTTCTTCGGGGGTCGGCAGTGTTTGTGTCATGACAGAGTTATTTGAGCAGGGGGCGTTTCCCATTTGGAAAGAGAGAGTTACACTTCCTGCTCGGAATTTCCAGAATTATTCGCCTGTGGAACTTCATCAAAAAGTCGTGATTCCTGTCGACAGACAAACTGTCTGGCTCAGTTTGAACGAACCCACAGTACTTCGGCAGTGCCTGCCGGGTTGCGAATCTTTCTCTGCTTCTGGCGGGACACATTTTGATTTCGTCATAGCGGCTAAAGTAGGCCCAGTCAAAGCCCGTTTTTCTGGTCAGGTTGAGCTGAGCGAGATCGTTCCCATGATCTCCTACACCATTAGTGGCAGCGGCAAAGGTGGTGCAGCAGGCTTTGGTAAGGGACATGCTCGCGTTGCGCTAGAAGATCAGGACTCAGGCACGACCCTAACCTACAGAGTCGAGGTTGGCGTTGGCGGCAAACTGGCGCAGATCGGTTCTCGTTTAGTCGCAGCTGCAGCAAAAAAAATGGCTAATGATTTTTTTACTGCATTCGTGCGTGTAGTCTGCAACGATGCCGAAATGGCGGTGGAAGTGGTTACCATCGAAACATAAAAAGGAGATTTGACTGTGGCTGTAACTATGACGATCAATCAAAAAACAGTGAGCCAGGAATGTCCTGCGAACACTACTTTAGTTGAACTTCTCAGAGAGCACCTTGGCTTAACCGGGACCCATGTAGGTTGTGACACCACGCAGTGCGGAGCCTGCACAGTCCACCTGAATGGTCGCGCGGTCAAATCTTGTACAGTCCTGGCTCAACAATGTGATGGCTCTGAAGTCACAACTATTGAAGGGTTGGGTACTAACGATGGACTTCATCCGATGCAGGAAGCATTTCGTCAATGTCATGGGCTCCAGTGTGGCTTTTGCACCCCTGGGATGATCATGTCGGCTATTGATTTGGTTAATCGAGAACCTGAACTAAGTGAAACTATCATTCGTGATGGACTTAAAGGCAATATCTGTCGTTGCACTGGGTATCACAATATCGTGCGCGCTGTAGAACATGCCGCCACAAGGATGAGGAACTGACATGAGTGAACAGACTATTGGTCAGTCGGTGTTACGCAAGGAAGATCAGCGGTTCATCACCGGGACCGGAAACTACACAGACGATATTAACCTAAGGGGACAAGCCTATGGTTACTTTGTCCGTTCGCCGTTTGCGCATGCGACGATTGATTCCGTTGATGTATCTGCTGCCACAGAGATGGAAGGTGTTATCGCCGTGCTAACGGGATCGGATTTGGCAGAGGACGGGTTGGGAGCGTTGCCCTGCGGCTGGATGATTCATTCGAAGGACGGAAGTGAAATGAGATCACCGGATCATCCGATTATGGCGGTGAATAAAGTCAATTACGCGGGTGAGCCATTGGCATTGGTTGTCGCGGACTCCATTAAGCTCGCCAAGAATGCCGCGGAAATGGTCGATGTTGAATATGGCGAGCTCACGCCAGTTGTTGATCTACGGACAGCACAGTCCGAAGAACAGATTTACGCAGAGATACCATCTAATACAAGTTACGAGTGGGAGCTGGGAGATCGCGAAGCCACCGTAGCAGCCTTCGACTCTGCTGCACACATTACTAGATATGAACTAACGAACAATCGTTTGATTCCCAACGCGATAGAGCCTAGAGCGGCTATTGCTGATTTCAATCCAGGCTCAGAGGAACTGACACTCTATACAACGAGTCAAAACCCACATTTGACACGTCTCGTATTGACAGCTTTCGTGCAGTTGGCGCCAGAACATAAGCTTAGGGTTATAGCCCCAGATGTAGGAGGTGGATTTGGCTCTAAGATTTTCATTTATTCCGAAGAGACAGCGCTTGGTTGGGCATCGAAAAGGCTTGGATTGCCTATAAAGTGGACTGCTGAACGTTCTGAGTCTTTTTTAACTGACGCACACGGTCGCGATCATGTCACGGAAGCAGAGTTAGCGCTAGACGAAGATGGCTTATTCATCGGCCTAAGGGTTAAAACATTGGCCAATATGGGCGCTTACCTGTCTACTTTCTCGGCGGCAGTACCGACTTATCTCTACGGTACGTTGTTGGCTGGTCAGTACAAGACGCCTAATATCTATGTTGAAGTTGATGCTGTCTTTACTAATACAACGCCGGTAGATGCATATCGAGGCGCCGGTCGCCCCGAAGCTACCTTCCTTCTCGAAAGAATTATTGAATTGGCAGCAAGGGAACTTAAGGTGGATCCTGCTGAATTGCGTCGAAAAAATTTCATTCAGCCGCACCAGTTCCCTTATCAGACGCCTGTCGCGCTTGAATATGATGTCGGTGATTATGAGGCAAGTCTTGATAAAGCTCTTGAGCTCGCGGATTACGGTGGCTTTACCGAGCGCCGTAAGGCTTCTGAAGCAGGCGGCAAATTACGAGGTATAGGCGTTAGCTGTTACATCGAAGCCTGTGGCCTAGCCCCGTCTCAGGTTGCCGGTGCTCTTGGAGCTGGTGTTGGACTATGGGAGTCGGGCGAGGTTAGGGTAAACCCGACGGGTTCCGTCACAGTTCTTACTGGTTCTCATAGCCATGGTCAGGGACATGAAACGACCTTTGCTCAACTGGTTGCTAGTCGGTTTGGTATATCAGTTGATGATGTTGAGGTGGTCCACGGAGACACAGGTAAGATGGATTTTGGTTTAGGAACCTACGGTTCAAGATCGCTCGCTGTGGGTGGGTCTGCTCTCACTAAAGCTGCAGACAAGGTTGTAGAAAAAGGTCGACTAATTGCTGCTCACTTGATGCAGAGCGATGCGGAAAAGATTGACTTTGAGCAGGGTGAGTATCGGCTCCGTGATAGTAATGAGGCGAGGACATTCCAGGAAATTGCCTTTGCCGCTTATGTACCGCATGACTTCCCGCACGATGACTTGGAGCCAGGGCTTACTGAAAAGGCCTTCTATGATCCCGGCAATTTCACCTTTCCGGCTGGCACCTATATATGCGAGGTGGAAGTTGATCCCGAAACTGGCGTCACGGATATCCTTAAATTCACTGCTGTTGATGATTTCGGCACAATCATTAACCCGATGATAGTTGCCGGTCAGGTCCATGGGGGCATTGCGCAGGGTGTCGGTCAGGCGTTATGTGAAACTTGTATTTATGATGCTGAGGGACAGTTGCAGACGGGTTCTTTTATGGACTACTGTATGCCGCGTGCTGATGATCTCCCTTCATTTACCGTTGATGTAACGTCAACACCTTGCACCCATAACCCTGTGGGAGCAAAGGGTTGCGGTGAAGCTGGTGCGATCGGGTCACCTCCGGCTGTAATAAACGCGATAACTGACGCAATCGGAGTCAGGGATATTGCAATGCCTGCGACCGCTCACAAGGTCTGGCAGGCGATACAAGAGGTTTAATCATGTACGAATTTAGTTACCACAAACCTACGAGTATTGAGTCGGCCCGCCAGTTATTTGAGACACTTGACGAACCGAGTTTCCTTGCTGGAGGTCATACCCTATTACCTTCAATGAAGCAGCGGCTTGCGGCACCCTCTGATTTGATTGACCTATCGGCTATTTCAGAGCTCTCGGGAATCAGTGAAGAGAACGGTCAGATCGTTATCGGTGCTATGACGTGTCATGATGATATTGCTACTTCTTCCATTGTTGGATCTTCAATTCCCGCGCTATCGCAACTTGCTGGTGGCATTGGTGATGCCCAAGTTCGTAACCGAGGAACAATCGGTGGATCTGTTTCGAATGCTGACCCCGCGGCAGACTATCCCGCTGGCTTGCTTGGACTAGGTGCTCGAATAGATACGACTGTCGGTGAAATTTTCGCGGATGAGTTTTTTACCGGGATGTTCGAAACAGCGTTGCCAGAGGGAGAGCTTTTAAAATCTATTGCTTTCCCTATTCCGGATACAGCGGCCTATCTGAAATTCCCGAACCCTGCCTCGCGGTATGCTACGGTGGGTGTTTTTGTTTCAAAAACAAATGATGAGGTTCGCGTCGCAATTACTGGCGCGGCGGCCAGTGTTTTCCGGTGGCGAGAAGCGGAAGCAGCCTTGCTGTCAGACTTTTCGGCAGGTGCTCTCTCAGGATTGTCCCTAGATGCCAGCGGAATGAATGATGATCTTCATGCCTCCGCGAAATACCGAGCACACCTGTGTAGTGTCATGACCAGAAGAGCGGTTGCTGGCCTCTCAGGTTAATTTAACTAGGGTTTTAAGTTTGATTCATCTGCGTCGAGAGTAACCAGGCCCTTTGTGAGGCATTGAAGCGCGGTTTGGGCAGGTTTAATCGCAATAAATCGTAGTCAATAAGGGACGTCGACTGTGAACGAAAATAGACTGGTCTACCCTACCCCGTTTCTTGGTAAGTTAAGTGATGATCAAGTCAATCTGTGGCAGTCAGAAGGATTTGCCTTTATTTCGGGGATGCTTCCAAAAGAATTGATTGCCTCTGTTCGGTCAGCGGCAGCTAGTAAATACCCTGAGGCTGGTACTCCAGAGGCTGAGAGCATCAGCGACTTCGGCAGTTTCGGTGCCTTAAATTTTCCGTCTCAGGTGAGCGCTCTAAATGAACTGACCCTGCACCCCAGACTCTTGCAATCCGTGGCAGACTTGCTTGCTACCGCAGTAACGGACCTTCGCCTTACTCAATCGGATCTCTGGTGCAAGTACGGTAGAAGCTTAAAAACAGGAGAGCATGATAATCAGGATCAACGAATCCATATCGATTATCCAAATCACACTCTCGCTCACCCCACACCCTGGGAAAGACCTGAAGCCGTAGAAATGATTGTTTACTATGATCACTTCGAAGAGACGGGGGGGAGTACTGCCGTTGTGCCTAGGCAAGGTACTGATGACCCCGCTTATCGTTGGCCTATCGTCGATTCTCCCGGCATCGGGGACCTTCGTTATATCAATGACAGGCCTAGCGCCGAGGCCTATTTCTCGGCTCAAAGGCCTGAACTAGCCGACTGGCGAAACTTGCTCTACGAACGCGAACTACACGTCGCATTTCAGCCAGGAGATATCCTCTTCTACCGTCACGACACTTGGCATCGGGGTACACCGATGATTCCAGGTAGTCGAAGGATAGTGCAAAATCTTACCTTCAGGCGTGCCTACGCTGAGTGGATAAGTACGTTGCATATAGGCTGGGCTTGGAGTGCTTACCGTGATAATAAATTTCTTGAACGACTCATTGCAGGGTCATCTCTAGAGCAAAGAGCTGTTCTTGGATTTCCTCAGCCCGGCAGTGAGTACTGGTGCGATGCCACGCTTGCTGCAGTGGAAGCGCGTTTTGGTATATTCGGAATGGATATGAAACCATACAGAGACGCGTTTAGTTCAAGGTTAGGATGACCATCAAATCGTCTTCCCGTGACGTCGTGAGCTACTGCCTAGTCACCCGGATAATTTTTCCACCCTCGCCGTCGGTTACAAGATAGAGCTCTCCATTGGGTGCTTCGCGAATATCCCGTATCCGCTCGGACAATTCTGAAAACAATATTTTTTCCTCAACAACGACGCCATCCTCCAGCACAAGTTGACGAACTTCTTTGTCAACTAACGCGCCGATAAGTAGATCACCCTGCCATTCTGGAAACATACTACCTTGATAAGCGACTAATCCTGAAGGAGCGATGCTCGGCACCCAATAGTGGAGAGGTTCCTCGATACCGGGATAGGACTTAAGAGGTGAAACATATGCGCCACTGTAATTATCCCCATAAGTGACCGCCGGCCAGCCGTAATTGGCGCCAGGTAATATACGATTCATTTCGTCACCACCTTTTGGCCCGTGTTCGTGCAAATAAATGGTGCCATCAGCTGTAATGTCTAGGCCTTGGGGATTGCGATGGCCGTAGGAGTAAACTTTTTCATCGCCTTGATTACTACCCACAAAGGGGTTGTTTTTCGGCGCCATGCCATCAGTCCTGATACGGATTACTTTGCCAAAATGACCGAAAGTATCTTGTGCACCCTCTCTATACTCAAAGCCATCGCCGGTAGTTACAAGCAGGGAGCCGTCGCCTAGGAAATGCATTTTACCGCCATAGTGTGCGGGGGTGTCTTTCGTCGGGGAAGCGCGGTAAATAATTTCTGTTTCGAGGAAGCGGTTGTTTGATAGTTTAGCTCTCATTACTGTAGTTGCGTTGGCTTCAGGAGGTCCTCCTGCGTAACATAGATATACTAGATTGTTCTCGGTGAAGGCTGGATCCAAAAGGATATCGAAGTAACCGCCTTGTCCCTCAAAGTGGGTTGCTGGTGCGCCGATGATTATTTCGCCGATAACACCGTCACGCTGTATTTGCCGGACTTCTCCGGATTTCATTGCAACCAGGTAACTACCGTCAGGCATGAAATCAATTGACCAGGGGTGAGATAGGCCGTCCGCAACTATCTCTGTTCGATAGAGGTCGGCTATGGTGATACTTGGAAGTAGGACCAATAAAAAGAGTAATATTCGCATCATAGTTCAGCGCGCTTGGTAAAATGGTTATTATACTATTGCGTAAAGAAATAAATGGGGCGTCCATGAGGATTATTTCAAGTTATTTGTTGGCCGTGCTGGTCACTTACGTCTTAGGCGCAGCATTTGTCAGTCAGGGGAACATCGCAGCTGTGACCTCGATGGGTTTTGAGATATCGATGGCGCAGCGTTTCGAAGCAATGATGCATGACGTTACTAGCATGTATGATATCTACCTAATCCTTATCGCAATAGCGTTGTTGATCGCTTTGCCTGTCGCAGAGTTTATTATTCGTCGATTTCCCGAGCTGCGCATGGTGGGTTATCTGTCGGCTGGTTTTGTTGCCATGGTGGCTATTCACGTTATCCTCAAAGCGGTGTTGGGTCTTAGCGGTATTGCACCGACACGAGAGCTTTTTGGTCTACTTGCACAAGGCATAGCTGGGGCCCTAGGCGGATTTGTGTTCCACTACGTTAACAGTAGTTTATTGCGCGCGAATTAGGTTATTTATTTAGCTTAACGTGTAGTTGCAAGTTGTGTCGCCTGACACCGTCGCTCGAAGGAAGATGCTCCGATGAGGTCAGTAAACTATTAGCTGCTTATTGCTGAATCGGTCGGTTGTCTTAAAACGTGATAGAAGCTACTTGCTACTGAAATCCAGAAATGTATTCGGAATTTCTTAAAAGTCTTATCGTTTTTTTGCCGAAGTATGTGTTTCAATGAAATCCACAAGTGCTGTATAAAAGTCTACTCGATTCTGCTCAACGAAGAAGCCGTGGCCTTCGTTCTTTTTTTCCATCCATTCAAAAGAGATTTCGTTTTCTCTCAGACTTTTGCGAAGTTTACGTGCCTGTTGAATAGGCGTTCTTTCGTCTTTACCTCCATGGGCAATGAAAACAGGCACCTTTATTCTGTGTGTCTGATAGATTGGCGAAAATTTGATTGCCATCTGCTTATCATCTCCCATGACGCGTTCGAAGAATTCATCTGCCATGTCATAGTCAGCCGTATCACTGAGCTTGCGTTGGGTTTCGAAGTCATACAAGCCGGCAATACCGACCGCGCACTGGTATAGATCCGGGAAGAGAATGACGTTCATTAGAGCGGAGTAAGCGCCGAAACTCCCACCATAAATACAGATTCGCTTTTCGTCGGCTATTCCCTCTTTAATGGCCCAACGGGTTCCATCGGCAATATCCTCTTGTATCCGACTGCCCCACTTTCTATTTCCCGCATTTAAATGTTTTAGACCATATCCATCTGATCCCCGGAAGTTCACTTGCAAGACGGTGTACCCGCGATGGGCGAGTAGTTGTGTCTCCCTGTAGAAGCTCCAGAAATCCCTGGCGGCAGGCCCTCCGTGTGGTATAACGACCATAGGCGCGGGTGTTGCTGAATGCTTGGGGCGTGTGATGTATCCATCGATCAACAGTCCATCACTGGCCTCGTAGGTGATTGGAGAAACAGTTGCCATGTCATCAGGCTTTAGCCATTCGGCTCTAGAAAAAAGGTAGTCAGCGCGTTTTGTTTCGGTGTCAAAAAAATAGAAGTCGCCGGGATTTTTGTCATTTCCGACCAGAACGATCGCCGTCTTTCCATCTTCCGTGAAACTGGTTATGCGTATCATTTGGCCTTTGAAAGCTCGCGCTAGCATCTTGTGCCAGGCTACGGTCTTGCTTTCTTCGTCAAAGTAGTGATAGCCGAAGGTGCCATCTCTTTCGGCTATACCAACGAGATTGCCTTCGAGATCAGAAATAACATCGGAAGGGTGCAGGTCCACTCTCTCCGGTTGTAGGATCTCGGTCAGTTTTAGAGAATCGATATCCATTTTGTATAAGCCATAGTTATCTATTTTCTCAGAGCGCAGCAAAGCCCAGACGGACTGATTGTTTTCATCGAAGTGAAAAGGAATTAGGTCCTGGTAGTCGTTTGGCAGTTGCTCCCATTTATCTTGCTTAGTTCTTCGATAAGAGGCTGTATCAAAGCCCGCGACGGTGCCATTGAAAAGTCTGATATGTCCATCGTTGTCTGTCGTGAAATAACCGTTGTTCATTGGAGCCCTGGGACCTTTGGTCCGGCGTCCGGAATCTATGTTTACCTTGTAAACTTCGGGGCGTACCAAACGAACTTTGTTGCCTGAGAACAACGGATAAGACGCCACTAGAATATGTTTAGGTTCGTCGGCGAGCTTATCGATGATTGCGCCTGCTGCGATCTTTCCGGATTGTCTTCGACTCCCGATACTTTTAGCGGCGGAATTAATCCCAAATATAACTCTGGCATTACTTCCATCGTAGTTGGCGGCATAGATCTGCCCCAGACTTCGGGGTGTCGCGCGATCATTCGTAACCTCTGACATCTGCATGACCAGTCTCTCGTCATTTGCCCAAAAGAAGTCGTTAATTTGCTCTCTCGGATTCCCGTGAATTAGGCCTACTCGTACCAAGTCGGTAAGGCGCAAAACTATCATCAAAACCTGTCTGTCGATTTGCTGAGTCACAGCAATGTACTCGCCGGACGGCGAGATTTTTGCGTCGTGAAATTCTGAATATCTCACAAAGTCCTTGACAGAATATTTCCTCTCAATTGCGTGCGCTTGAAATTCTATGATTAGGCTGAACGTAACTAAGATTAGAAGCCGCATAGTTGAAATCCTTTCGCTGACGTTCATATTATTGCTCGAGTTCTTTTATGATAAAAGCGGTAGACTGTTTCTATATGCAAGCATCGCGAAGGTTTAATAAAAAGTGGTTGCCAGTAGAATCGTGACGTTATTGCCGAGTGCCACAGAAATCGTCTGCGGCCTTGGACTTCGTGATCGGCTCGTCGGTGTGACACACGAGTGTGACTTTCCATCTGACGTTGCGAGTTTACCGAGAGTGACCACTAGTGCTATTGATATTAGTGCCTCCAGCAGGGAAATTGATACTGCTGTTCGTGACCATCTTCAAAAAAATAATTCTCTCTACAGTATTGATGTTGAGCTTCTGGCGAAGTTGGAACCTGACCTGCTTGTCACACAGGCTTTGTGTGATGTTTGTGCTGTTTCTCAGAATGATGTCCTTGATGTATTGGCGAAGTTGCCTGGTGACCCCCAGTTAATCAATTTGGAGCCGATGACTCTCTATGATGTGTTTGAGACCATCAGTCGGGTTGGTGCTTCAGCAGGTTGTGCAAAGGTTGCAGAGAACTATAAGGCGGAGCTCAAAGCAAGAGTTGTCAGAGTGCTTAGGGCGTCAGGTGAAATTAGGAACAAGCCGCGAGTAGGATTTCTTGAATGGCTCGATCCTCCTTTCAATGCTGGGCACTGGACGCCGGAACTGATCGAGTTTGCCGGAGGTATTGATTGCTTTGGCAATAAGTATAAGCCGTCGACAACTATTGCTCTCGAAACCATAACCTATGCCGACCCAGACGTTTTGATAATCGCGCTGTGTGGTTTTGATGAGGAACGGGCCCGCATAGAGCTTGATACGTTTAAACAACAGATTAATTTTGATTCACTGCAGGCGGTCAAAAATGGACGGGTTTATGTGCTCGATGGCAATAGTTACTTTAGTCGACCGGGTCCAAGGCTTGTAGACGCTCTAGAATTGTTGTTTGAGTTGCTTCACCAATGAAAGGTGTTGTATCGCCGCTTTCTCGCCCTAAATCGCAGCAGATTTCGTTTTGTTTATGGCGCTCTATTTCTTAGCCATTTGGACGTCCTTGGGTTTCTGAATCCCTAATTAAGTCTTGGAGGCCGCTTCACCAGACTTAGCCTCTCCCGTGTTTCCTCTGGGCCTATGATCGTGCAGCCCAGATTGGTAATAACCGTCGCCGCACGCTCAACCAGTTGAGCATTTGTTGCTAGTTCACCCCGATCTAGCCAGATGTTGTCTTCTAGACCTACTCTAACGTTACCGCCAGCTAAAACTGCAGCTGCGGTATAAGGCATTTGATTGCGGCTGATGGAAAATGCTGAAAATATCCAGTTTGAAGGAGTGTTATTGACCATTGCCATAAATGTATTGAGGTCATCGGGTGCTCCCCATGGTATGCCCATGCACATCTGGATAAGTACCGGGTCGTCAATTAGTCCCTCATCAACGAGTTGTTTGCAGTACCAAAGATGACCTGTTTCAAAGACCTCGATTTCGGGTCGGACGCCGCTGTTTTGAATCATCGATGACATAGCGCGCAACATTCCCGGTGTGTTGGTCATGACGTAGTCTGCTTCTGCGAAATTCATGGTTCCACAATCGAGAGTGCACAGCTCCGGCAGACATTCTAGAATGGGTTGAACCCGCTCACTCGCTCCTGCCATGTCAGTACCTGCCTGCAGAGGCAGTGGGTTCTCGGGATCGCCAAAAATCAGGTCTCCGCCCATGCCCGTCGTAAAGTTGACCACAACGTCTGTATCAGAGTCCCTAATTCTATCGATCAACTCTCTATAAAGTTCGGGACGTCTGGATGGCACACCGGTGTCAGGTTCGCGGACGTGGCAGTGCACCACTGCAGCTCCTGCTTTGGCTGCGTCAATGGCACTGGCGGCTATGTCTGCCGGGGATCGAGGAACGTGAGGAGATTTGTCCTGGGTGCTGCCTGATCCGGTAACAGCACAGGTAATAAACGGGCGCGGGTTCATTTCCAGTGGCATCGGTGATAATCCTATGTCAATAACTGATTAATCATGTCATGGTAACTAAACTTAAGAAAGTTACTTGTTTGGCTGCGAGCAACACCCGGAGTGCATTGTCGTGTCGGCAAATGGTGTATCGGATACGAGGCGATATATACAGTTAGCGTTAATAACTCTGGCTGGTGGAGCAATCTATCCGCTTATTTATCTCCGGCAGAATTTTGAAGTATCTATCCTGGATTCTTTCGGGATAAGCATGACGCAGCTAGGTCAGTGCTACAGTCTGCTGGGCGTCATGTTTGTTGTGACCTACATCCCCAGTGGTTGGTTGGCGGACAGAGTCTCGCCGCGATGGCTAATTTCATTTTCATTGGTCTTAACGGGCATTTTGGGCCTTTGGTTCTCCACTATGCCGGGTTATTGGGAATTACGAATAATTTTCTTCAGCTGGGGTATAGCGACTGGTTTGACTTTTTGGGCTGCTATGATCAAGGGTGTTGCGCTCTTGGCAGGATCTGGGGAACAGGGTAGATTCTTTGGCATTCTCGATGGCGGCCGCGGTCTGGTTGAAGCTATCCTCGCGAGTATCGCTGTCGCTTGGTTTTCATATTCATTAACGAGTCTCGACGAGCCAACTTCAGTTGCGCTAAAAAAAGTTATTTACTTCTACGTAGGATTCACATTACTGGTTGCGCCAGTAGTCTTGCTTATTCTCGATGATGTGAAGATTGACTCCGAAGGAAAGCAGTTTACTGTTACGCGGGTGAGACAACTCACTACCTCGCAGAGTCTCCGGGTAATCATAAAAAGTAGGGAAATGTGGTTGTGTGCGATTTGCATCTGGGCAGGTTACCAGGTCTTTTGGGCAACTTATTCTTTTTCAGGGTATTTGCAAACGCAGTTTGGTATGTCTGCTGTTGCCGTTGGTGTGATTACAGTTGCCAAGCTTTGGATGCGACCAATTGGAGCTATTGGAGCTGGTTTTGTCGGGGATTTTTGCAATCTAGAAAAAACTCTTGGTTGGTTGTTATTGGCCAGTACAGTTTCCCTTTTGGTTCTAATCTATGTCCCGAGTGGTGCTTCAGCTAGCCTCTTGCTTGTGATCGTGTTGACGATCGGACTGCTAACATATGCAGTGCGCGGGATTTTCTGGGGCTCTCTGAATAGAGCGGACATTCCGGAACAGACAAAAGGTTTAGCAATTGGTGTGGTTAGTTTCATCGGTTATTCACCGGATATCTATCTTCCTCTTATAAATGGTCCGATCCTGGAATGCTGGCCGGGCCGGATGGGTTATTCGATTTACTTTGGGATTATTGCGGTTTCAGGACTAATCGGTGTTGCCGCAGCATTCAGACTGCAAAAGTTGGTAGGCGAGCTTGGGCGTCAGCAATGACCGATATTTTAAATATTGGTAGGACCGTTACACTTGTGACATTGATCTATATGTTCGGCTTTTAATGTAGTTAGAGACCCAAGTTATGGTTTAAGATTGCTGGTTGAAGGTAGGTTTCCTCTTTTCCAAAAACGCCAGCATGCCTTCTCGTGAATCCGCAGTTCCTCGATTCTCGATCACCGCCTCTCGTTCTAATTGGATTAACTCAGCTAGGGATTTTTCTCTGCCGTCAACAATAACTTGGAGCATACTACGGATACTGCCAGCCGGCATGGCAGTCAGTTCGTGAGCTAGCCTAATGGCGACAGCCTTTAGTTCTTCGATCGGATGAACTTCGTGAACCAAACCAATTCGGAGTGCTTCAGGGCCGGATATTTTTTTCGCCCGAAGAATCATGTCGATCGCATGATGTTCACCCACGCATTTTGTAAGCCTGGCGCTGCCGCCCCAAGCGGGTACTCCTCCGATATCCATTTCAGGCAAACCTATTTGTGCGTCGGTTATCGCGGCCAGTCGAAAGTGACAACCAAGTGGCACCTCAAGGCCTCCTCCTAGGCAATAGCCAAATAGTGTGGCAACCCAGGGTTTGCCCATGGTTTCAATAGCTCTGATGACATTGAGCCGCTGATCTAAAAGTGCATCAGCACTGCCTTTTCGTTCTATCCCTTCGGCAAATTGCTTTAGATTCATGCCGACTGAAAAATTGTCCTCACCCTCAGCTGTGAGAACGACAGCTCTCGTAGACGCAGTTTCGGCGATTTCATAGACGAGTTCCTCCAGGCGATCCATGAAGTCTAAGGACATCCTGTTATAAGGCGCGTCATTAATGGAAAGAATAGTCACAGCTGCTTCCTGACGAACAATAATTGGTTCAGACATGATGTTGCTCATTTGTGTAATTGATAGATCCTAAATGAAACCTCGCATACCGTTCCACTCACTCCAGTGATCGCAAAGTTTGTCGATTGATATTGACCAAGGGTCGTAATCTTCGGGATAGTCGAGGAATTGACCAAAGTAGCCGCGATCTGGGTGATCGCTAACGCCGTGGGCGACGCGTCGAGTCCCTTCGTTTGGGTTTCCCTCCCGTAAACGCCTTATTCTGAAGTAGATGTTCATGCGCGGATTAGGACCGAGATTGGGTGTTGGTGTATGAGGACAACTGTGTAGAGTCAATACAGCGTCTCCCGCCTTCAGCAGTACCGGCTCGAGCTCTGGCCAGGGCCATTGCTCTGTCTTGATTCCTGCCGCCCGGCGCTCCTGGGCAATCTGCCGGATTTTGTTAGGCAGACCATTGCAATAGGGTTTCCCCTTTTCACTGACGCGAATTCTTGGCCATTCAGGTCCTTCGGGCCCGACAATACCGCCGGCATCGCGTTGCTCCCGGAAGCACTCTTGGACGATTTCGTGGGTGCGCGGTAGTACCGCGAATTGTCCGTTGCCTGGTTCCATTTGGTCATTGAGAGCGATGCCTACAAGAGCCGTATAGCTGCCGTAGGATAGCGTCCTCTCCTTGTTCATCCAAAGTAGTCCATCGTTAGTACCCCGGATTTCATCTTGTTTTCCAAAGTAAGGCTCAGCATCTTTGGGTCTTCCGGTTTTTAAGTCGATATCCGTGGCTTCTTCCGGGATTCTCCCGGACCAGCCGCCGTCGACATGCAGACCAGGCTCGCCACCAAGCTTATTGTAAGGCGGGATAACAGCAACTTGGCAACTTACAATGGGAGGCGCCGGACCCATTTCGTTGGCAATGATTTGCGCTATTGAATGGTCGTTGTACAAGCTGATGATTTCCTCGTGCGTCGCAAGTTTGCCGGGTACGAGTAGCTGGTGTTCTTGGCTTGGGAGATAACTCTCTATCAACTGCCGGGCTGCGTCGACAGCTTGGGGAGTGACTGCATCGCGAATGATGACAAATCCGTTATTGATAAGCTCGTGTTTCTCTGCGACGCTGAGATGTGTTTGCATCGCGTCTTATTCCGACGAGGCGACGGATTTTACAAAACCGCTGACGGCCTCTATGGAGGCTCGGAACACTTCAGGTATGACGTCAGCCATGACTTGATCGGCAGCGTGCGTTGTACCGTTTATTGTTCTTGCTGTGGCAGACACTCCTGCAGCTAACAGCTTGCGATAAAAGGCAAGCCCTTCGTCGCGCAGCGGATCAAGCTCATTAACCGATATAGCATGAGGGGGTAAACCTTTAAGTTCATTGATCCCTGCTTTTAGAGGCCATGCTAAAGGGTTTTCCTTGTTACTGCCGTTAGGATCATAAACCTGAGCGAGCGGCGCCATCATCTCGCAGCTTAATAAATAGCCGTTATTTTCGACAAGAGAGAGCAGTTCAGCCGGTGGCTCAGCGTAAGCACCACTGATATAAGGACACTGCGCATAGACACCGTCAATTTCATTGATCCAACCTTCTTGCAACGCTTTTAAAGCTGTCGCGATGCTAAGATTGCCTCCTCCGCTCTCACCTGACACGACCAGACCGGTGATTCCTAGAGCAGCACGATTTTGGTAGACCCATCTCACGCCTGCGGCACAGTCATTGAGACCCGCAGGGAATGGGTGGTTCCCCAGTCTTCCACCACCGTTGCGGAATTCGATGCCTACGACGACCATTCCAGCCTCTGCGAGGCTGTTTCTCCAGCGGATAAAGCCAGGGTCAGCTGCGGTCATCAGTACCATGCCGCCACCATGAGTATGAATCAGGCAAGGAAGTGTTCCGACTATCTCTTTCGGACGATGTATAAATAAGGTCAAGTCGTTACCGTCTCCTCCCGTTATAGTTTCCGTGTGCTGCTCCACATGGTTGAAGTCTGGCATAGCGGCCAATTGTGCCTGGTGGAGCGACGCATCGATAGATTCAAACTCAAGGCAGAACGATAGGCATTCTTCGTACCTGGCATTTACTGGTGGTTCGATTTCGGGAAGACCTCCGCCTGTTTCGAGGACAGCAGCAACCCTTGGATCGATACGCGGATCGGTAATGGCTGTATAGTTCGGATTACCGAGCCTTCCTGGTAGGTTCGTATTTTTCAAGAGACCACACTGCCTCCATCACAGGAAATGACTTCACCGACTGTAAATCCGCTGGCTTTCGAACTCAAGAAAATGGCCAACCCTGCAATATCCTCCGGAGCACCTACTCGACCGCGGGGATTACTGCGCCCGACCGAGTCCCAGTCGGTATTATCGACATCTCCGCCGCCACCTACGCCGGTGCTAAGCATCCATGTGGGAAAGGGTCCAGGTGCTATGGCATTAACGATGATATTACGCTTAATCAGATGGGCCGCCAGCACTCGCGTCATATGATGGATAGCCGCTTTGGAAGGACCGTAGGAAAAGTTGTCAAAAACAGGAGTCTTTATACCGTCGATCGAGCCAACATTGATAACTCGTGCAGGCTCCTCGAAAGTTGCAGTAGCCTCAAGTAGTGGTAACAATTTCTGGGTCAGGAAAAATGGTCCCTTAACGTTGGTATCCATAACTTTGTCCCAGCCCGATTCAGGGAACTCTTCGATTGGTGCTCCCCAAGCGACACCTGCATTGTTTATGAGAACATCGAGCTTAGACTCCCGTGAACTGAATTGGTCGGCAAATGCTTGTATGCCGTCCATCTTTGAGAGATCTGCAGGAATTGAGTGGCATTCGCCATCGAATTCGGCGGCTAGTCTGGCAGCTGCAGCATCACAGACTTCCGCTTTTCTCGAACTGATGTAAACACGTGCGCCGTTGGCTACGAAGCCCGCAGCGATCATTTCTCCTATGCCGCGTGAGCCACCCGTAACGATCACGACTTTTCCTTCTACAGAGAACAAATTCTTCATGAGTTATATCCTTTCTAGATTAGATTTATATTTCTGCGTGTGCATTCAGAGTTTTAAAGATTGATAGTGCCATCAGGATGTAGACCCCCAGTAAAGGTATAGATGCGACTACAGATGCAGTTTGAAGAACACGGATGCCTCCAAGATATAGTAAACAGGTTGGTAATATACCCAGAGCCAGCGCCCAGAAAACGCGATGCCATCTATCTGGGTGCGCATGTTCTGTTAGATTTCGCGTCGCTCCGGCAGCGAGAGTATAGGAGGCAGAATCATAGGTTGTCGCGGTGCTTATCAGGCCGATAGCTGCGAGAAAGATAAGCCAGAATGTGCCCATTGGTAAGGTGGTCATCATTGATGCGATGGCCGCTGAGGGACTTACCTCTAGGGTTTCTTTGATAACTGGCAACGATTCAGAGGTCTCCAGAAAATAGGCGTAATTACCTAGGACAATGAAAAACATAGCGCACCCAAGAGAACCCCAGCCGAGCATACCGAAAATGACCTCTCGTATAGTCCGGCCCGCGGATATTTTGCAGACAAACATGCCCACGAAGGGTCCTAATGCTAACCACCAGGCCCAGTAAAAAACTGTCCAGCTTTCGACAAAATTAGATTGTTGCTGCGGGTCTGTCCAGGTCGTCATTTTGATAAAGTTCTGCAACAAGTGTCCGATAGACATCACGCCCATTTCAAGGATGAAACGGGTCGGACCAGCGAGTAGGACGAAAGTGATGAGTATTAGAGCCATCACAGCGTTAACGATACTCAGCACTTTAATGCCTTTGTCCAATCCGCGGTAAACCGAGTATGCGATGGTGAAAGTCGCAAGTGCCACTATAACAACCTGCATGGTGAAGCCATCTTCGAGGCCTGTAGCGCGGGTACTTGCCGAAGCTACAACGGATGTGCCCAAAGCGAGACCGGTAGATGCGGTGCCGATCAGACCGATGATGAATAGGATATCGATAATTCGCCCTGGCCAGCGCTCAGACCGGTAACCTAGCACTGGTTCGCAGGCGTCGCTTAACTTTAGAGAGGGTCGCTGTCTGATGTGATAGCTACAGCCGATTGCAATGGCTGGAAGACAGTAAAGCGCCCAACCAGCAGGCCCCCAGTGGAACATACCGTAAGTGCTTGCCCAAAGAACTGCGTCCTCGCTTCTTGGGGCTATGCCAAAGGGGGGTGATTCGTAGTAGAAAACCCATTCCGCCGCGCCCCAGTAGATTAGACTGGCGCCTATGCCACAGCAGAACAGCATAGCAATCCAGCTGAAACGTGAATACGGTGGTGGGCTTTGGCCGAATCTAATTTTGCCAAGTGGCCCTATTGCTAGGACCATCAGAATCGTTAAGGTACTAATAGCGGCAATGACGTAAAGAATGCCAAGCTCTGTGGTCAAGAAATCGAAAATTTGGTTGATAGTCTTTGCCGCAGCTTCCGGGAAGAGAATGATCGGCGTAACGACAGAAAACAGTAAGCCGCAGCCAGAGAAAAAGATGAAGCGATCGAGGCTGGGTTCAGACTGTTTTAGCTGCATGATTGTTTGCCCATTCGTGGGCTTCCTTTTTATCCTGGGTTTAGAGAATCATCGAGAAGCACTCGTCTCATAGCAAGTATCTGTCGTAATCATATCGTAACGGTCATAAGGTGGTCTTGAGGTGCCGTCTCATCTAAGTGTTTCGAATATAACCCACAGCAAGTGGGTAATATTTTTAGAGTGTCGTAGTGCAATTAGGTAACTGTTTTCAGTTAATCCTACAGGAATGATGAGGCATGAAGATAGGTATCTATATGGTACGGTGTCATTATTCTGAATGATCGTTGGTGGGCCGTTAGATGGAAGATTCAAAAGGGCAGAGAAGCGTTTTGATAACGGCGGGAGCGAAAGGGATCGGCAAAGCCATTGCATCAAGTTTTGCTCAGTCGGGTTCGTCAGTCCACGTTGTTGATGTTGATGAAAACGCTCTGGGCAAATTGCCTCAAGATTTTCTGCAAACTATAGCGGATGTAGCAGACGAAGCGAGTGTCTGTTCAGCAGTCCGTCGTCATATAAACGCGTTTGGCTCCATAGATGTGCTTATCAATTGTGCAGGTATTCAAGGGCCGACTGCTGGCATTGAGATGATTTCGCTTGCTGAATGGCGTCGCTGCTTAGCGGTGAATCTTGATGCTATGTATCTGACGTGTCGTGAGGTGGTGCCATTCATGAAACGTCAGACGAGTGGCAATATCATCAACATTGCTTCGACAGCGGGTTGGCATGGGTATCCCTTACGAACGCCTTATGCGACCTCCAAATGGGGAGTGATTGGGCTTACAAAATCTTTGGCGATGGAGCTTGGTATTCACGGTATACGATGCAATGCGATCTGTCCTGGTAGCGTTGAAGGCGTTCGAATGGAACGGGTCATCGCGGCCGAAGCTCGGGAAAAAGGCGTTAGTGAAGAGGAGATTCGGAAAAGCTATAGCATAGGGTCATCCCTAAAGACATTCGTGTCACCTGAAGACATTGCGGATATGGCTCTTTTCCTTGCCTCAAATTCAGCGGGCAAAGTGACGGGCCAGATCATGAATGTGGACGG
>MDSZ01092326.1_pt1 | contig 31380 bp, 28 predicted proteins | sample 811201 | NCBI WGS metagenome assembly MDSZ01 (sample SAMN05326647, study PRJNA326480) | marine metagenome | isolation source: seawater | place: Indian Ocean: North | collected 2010 | reverse complement strand
TTCCTATCAAAAGCCGCGAGAACTGATCTGGATTTTGGGTATGCTGATCTACCTTTGCTTAATGGCCGAGGGTTTTTTCGGATATCTTCTGCCATGGGGCAATATGTCGTATTGGGCTGGTCAAGTTATTCTCTCTTTAGCAGGTGCAGTGCCCTTGGTTGGGGAAGACCTATCGATTTGGGTTCGAGGAGATTTTAATATCTCAGGCATTACACTTAATCGCTTTTTTGCCTTTCATGTCGTGCTCATTCCCTTAGTGTTGATTGTTCTAGTTTTTCTGCACATCCTCGCCTTACATGAAGTTGGGTCTAACAATCCAGACGGCGTTGATATCAAGAAAAACCTTGACGAAAACGGGAAGCCGCTGGACGGCATTCCATTTCACCCTCACTACACGATTGGACACGATTTGCCTGCGATCATTGGGTTTATTTTTCTTTTCTGTATTGTGATGTTCTTCTTCCCGGATGGTGGAGGCTACTTTATAGAGCCACCAAATTATGAACCGGCGAATCCACTGAAGACACCTGAGCTGATCGCTCCTGTTTGGTATTATACACCTTTCTATTCGATGCTCCGGGCGGCAACCTTCCCTCTTTTTGGCCTTGATGCCAAGTTCTGGGGGCTTGTTGTGATGGCAGGAGCCATCGTGCTGCCTGCTGTCCTGCCATGGTTGGACCGTTCGCCTGTCAAGTCCATACGCTACAAAGGACCGGTTAGCAGAGGCTTTCTTGCTATCTTTGTCTTGTCGTTTTTTATTCTTGGATATTTAGGTATGCAACATCCTACGGCGGGACGCACGTTGGTAGCTCAGATCTGTACAGCTATATATTTTGGCTATTTCCTATTAATGCCGTGGTATACAAAAGTAGAGAAAACTAAACCGGTTCCTGAAAGGGTGACCATGCCATGATAAGGTTAGTGTGTTTTTTATTGTTTCTCCCGAGCTTTGCTGTTGGTGCTGGGGGTGAGACGGCTATAGCACTGCGGCAGGTTGAACCTAGAGGGGATGATCAAGCGTCTTTGCAAAGAGGTATGCGTACCTTTATGAACTATTGCCATGCTTGCCACTCGTTGCAGTATCAGCGCTATCTCCGTACAGCAGACGACCTAGGTGTGCCTCATGATCTGATGATGGAGCATGTTGTCTTCGACCCTGAAGCTTCAATCGGTGACCAGATGCAAAACGCGATGTCAGAAGACGCAGCAAAGCTCTGGTTCGGTGCACCTCCCCCTGACTTGACGCTTTACACGAAATTAAAAGGTGGTCCTGATTACTTGTATACCTATATGTTGAATTTCTATGAAGACGCTACTCGACCTTTTGGCGTCAATAATCTGCTTTTTGAAAACGTTGGTATGCCCCATGTGCTTCAGGATTTGCAAGGCATTCAGCGGAAAGTCTGCAAACAGATTCCCCTGTTGGCAGCAAATGGCGGTGAAGTTAGAGACCCGCTTTCGGGGGAGCCCGTAACCGAAGAAAAGTGTGGTCAAGACTTGTTGGATCGTGGCTTTAGTCCACTAGAACTCGTTGAGGGTTCGGGTGGATTGTCTGCCGATGAATACGAACAAGTGATATATGATTTAACTAATTTTCTTTATTACGTTGGTGATCCTGGTCGCCTAGATAGAGAAAGGACAGGTACTTTCGTTTTGCTTTTCCTTGCTTTTTTCTTCGTGTTCACCTACTTGTTGGGCAGAGAGTACACCAAGGAAATACACTAATTGCGTCAAGAATGATAGGCGTTTGGAAATTTTGAGAGGTGCTAATGAGTGTTGTTGCTAAACATTCGTCCATGATTTTTTATTCGGACGGAAACGATCATTACAGCCAGAGGGCCCGTCTTGTACTAGCTGAAAAAGGGGTCGCAGTCGATATAATCGACGTGGAGCCAGGGAATTTGCCGGAAGACTTAGCAGGCCTTAACCCCTACAATAGTTTGCCAACGCTTGTAGACCGGGATCTAGTGCTCTATGAGTCGACGGTAATAATGGAATATTTGGACGAGCGGTTCCCTCATCCTCCCTTATTGCCAGTCTATCCGGTCGCCAGAGCTGAAAGCAGATTATTTGTGCACCGCATTCAGAAAGATTGGTGCGGTTACGTAGATAATATTGTAGCTGGCCGTTCTAAAGACACCGTCATAGAAAGGTCTCGTAAGGAGTTAAAGGAAAGCCTGATGGCTATAGCGCCCGTGTTCTCTGCTAAACCTTATTTTATGAGTGACGAATTTACTTTGGTGGATTGTTGTGTTGCTCCAATACTTTGGCGACTACCCGTGCTTGGTGTCGAGTTGCCACCAAAGCATGGCAAACCGATTCTTGATTATATGGAAAGAATTTTTCAAAGAGACGCATTCCAAGCTTCATTGAGTGAGGCGGAATTGGATATGCGCGACTGACTTGAACTCGTCAGCACCCTACCTAATTCGCGCAATAAACGAGTGGATACTGGATAATGGTTGCACACCTTATCTCGTCGTTGATGCGAGTGTTGAGGCGGTATCAGTGCCTAAGGAGCACGTGAAGGACGGACAGATAGTATTAAATATCAGCCCACAGGCTATTCGGGATTTATCAATTACAGAAGAGTATGTGATATTTAGCGGCAGATTTTCTGGGGTGGCTCACGAGATCATCGTACCTGTTTCCGCTGTGTTAGGTATCATAGCGAAAGAAAACGGAGAGGGGATGTGGTTCCCAAGGGATGAGCAGGAGCCTACGCCGCCGACTGAGCCTCTGAGACAAAACCCGAAAAGTCCCCCCAATCTCAAGGTTGTTAATTGACCTCGGTTTGAATAAAACTTACAAATCGAGCTCAGGCCTGTAGGGGAATTGTTATCGGTGCAGAAAAATATGGCCTTGCTTTTTTCCATAGTTTGTTCGCCTTTACCACTGGAAATCGAATTTGTGTCTCGATATGTTTTAATTTCTTCAGGTTTAAAAGCTACTTATGAAATTTACCCAAAAGCTCAGGTCCGGCACGTTCGGGAGGGTGAGGCTTTAGCGTTCAAAATCAACCGCGGTAGTTAATCTTTTCTCGCATCTATTGAGACTTCCCTAGCATTAGTGTCTGACCGTGGAAAGACCGCTGAGGGCTGTTTAGCAGTCCTGGGAAAATGGCTTTTTCGGGATACCTAGTTATGCGGAGTATTTTTGGAAATTTACCGCTAACGGAACGGTGGTTTGCAGAAAAGTTTTATTAGTGGATAGCTAGGCGAATGAGCGAGTATACTCGTTAGTCTATTTGATACAGTTTAGTGTACCGAAGAGAAAACCCAGTTGTGATAATTGTGCCATTTAAGTCCGTCACTTCTTAAGGAGTCTAACGAGCGGCAGGCAACGATTTGTTTAGTGTCAAAAATAGCTGAAGGCCTCAGATATTGCTGGCTAGTTCTCGAAGTCGATTAGCTTCTGCATCGATAGCATTTTTTATAGCATCTGGACCAAACATGGTCTGTTGCAGTAGGAATTCATTAATCGGTGAAACGCCTATACTTGTTAACCAGGCTCTCAGATACGTAGACTGAAAGTCCAATGGATCAGGTTGTCCATTTTTGGGTGAATAGTCTCCTCCACGGCTGTAGATAACGGTTGCTGTGCCACCGATAATTCCGCGAGGGCCATTTTCATCACGTGCGAAAGTCAAATTGGGATGATTAACTAAATCGATATAGTGTTTCAGCTTATAGGGCAAACTAAAGTTCCACATTGGAACAGCGATTAGGTAGTGGTCGGCTTGTTTAAGCTCCTCGACCAGTTGGAGCACTTGGTTCCATTGATGCTGCTCTTCCATCGACATGGTAGAACCCATCATGAAATGGACCTTTGCTGAGGCCATTTCCTCGGTTACTTCTGGGAGGTTTCTTTTGAATAGGTCGATATGCTCAACCTCGATATTGTCCCCTAGTGCCTCCAGAAAAATCCGCGCGCCTTGGTTAGATACTGACATGGCGCGAGGTGAAGCGCTGATATAGAGGACTTTAGACATGGTGACCCTTAATTTATATATTCAAAGATTTTTACAATTTTTTGTACACCCTGAATTTCGCGGGCAGTTTTGACGGCTGCATCAGCCTCTTCTTGTGAGAGTAAACCCATCATGAAGACAACACCGTTCTCTGTGACTATCTTGATTCTGGTAGCATCTGTTTCTTCTTTTGCCGCCAGTGCCGATTTGACCTTGGTGGTCAGCCACGAATCGTTGGTGCGGGAAAGCATTGACGTAGATCCTGCGGTCACCAGTTCGTTATAGACCTTGCGGACATTTCTTAGACTTTCAACCTCGGTCGTTGCAATGGGAATCATTTCAGCAGAAGGCACCTGTCCTGTAATTAGGATAATTCCTTTAAAGCTGGTCACTTCAAAGTTCGCATCTCCGAAGCGCTTATGGGAATTCTTGATGAGTTTTTTGGCGAGAGAGGCATTTCTGGTGTCTTCAAACGCTTCGCTGACGGTTTTCGTAGTACAACCAATGAGGTTCGAAAGCATCACTGCACAAAGTAGGCACCTAAAGCTGAAAGTATATCGATTCATGGGTTTTATAACTTGAGTTAGCATATTTGGTAATCCCAGGTTTTTTAATGGTCTGGTCAGTGCGAATAGCGTTCATTAACTGTCCATATGGCTTATTGTACATGTCTGGGGCACAGGCGAATAATGTCAGTTAGTGCATTAGCAGTTGGTGAAATGGCGCTTTTAAAAAGATAGTTGTTGTCGTTAAAAGAGACAAGTAGCTTCTTTGTCGCTATTACAATGACCAAGTGACTAAGTTATCCAACTCGCTTCATCTTCGAGGGCTAGGCAACAAATCGGGATGATTCTCAGAACTTTGGTGATTTTTTTTCGGAGAATAACGGTCGTGATTATTTATCTTTTTTACGGCATAACTTACTCAGAGGCAGATTTATAAGTTGATTTTTCTAATGCTAGACGGGATGAAAAGCGTTAGGGGATCGTCTTCTTTGTACAAATTTAATTCCCGAATGTTTTGCCAAAATTCTGCTCGATTAGTCGAGAGCCTCTAATCTAAGGCAGGGAGCTTGTCCTCCATTTAACTAGCGCGAAGCCAGATCAGTCACTCGCCTTCAGAAAAGGTCATGGGAATCGTATTGACTTGACCATTTTGGAATCTAGCCCAAGTTAGCGAGCGTTGAACGACATTTTGTTCGTTCACACTTAGTATGCCCGTGGAGCCAAACACGTTTTCGGTGGGGTTTTCTTTGAGATGCTCGAGAAGCGGATAGAGCCTGTGTGCGTCGACACCTAGTGCGAAGAAAGGTGCGAGCTGATTGCTTGCTTCGGGCCAGGTGCTTACAGTCATTACTTGCAATGGGTCTTCAGATGAAAGTTTCCATGGGATGTCGCAAAAGCGTATACCGTTCATGTCGATAGTGTCGATCCTGGAGCTTGTCGCATTGTGCACGTGTGAGGTGGCATAGACAGGGATGTCCTCGGCATAGAAAAATGCCAGTGTGGGATTGATACCCCTTGCCTGAAGCGGGCTAGCGAGGAGAAAAACAAAATCGATGTCCTGACGTCTTCGAGCTGCGAATTCGTACCTTTCGCCGGTGATCCTGCGTAGCTCCATTGCTCTAGCTTCGCTTTCATCAACATTCAGTAAAGCTTTTATAATATTAGAATAGTCGCGTTGCTCTGCGAACAGGGCGCTGTTGATAATTTCGCCGCCATTGGCCGTAAACTCTTCAGTAAATGCTTCGATGTTTCTTTGACCCCAGTCAGTGCTAGGGGCAATTACAACACCTTTAATCTTTCCTTCACTGATAACTTTGTTAGCAACCTGGCGAGCTTCGTCCTCAGGTGCTAAACCAAACTGGTAGAGATTGGGATTAATCTCACCTTCTCGAGTCCGGTTCAGAGCTATGACGGGAATTGGTAGGCTATGAAGAGCAACTCGAGTTACACGATCGCGATCCAGTGGTCCAACAACAACTTCTGCACCCTGCTGATGCGCTTGGTTTATCAGATTGATGACATCGGTGGTCGTTGAATCATAGATGGAAAGCTGAGCCGCCGGACTTACCGCATAGTGCGCAGCAATGTAACCATCTCTGATCGCGCGGCCAAGCTTTCCCAGTTCCCCCTGTAGGGGCAGCATTAGAGCGATATTCTTTGGCCGCTTCCGAACAATTTGCGCTAATCGGTTCAGAGAAGATGGAGGCACCAGGGCGGCAGGGTGTTGTGCCCATAAAAGTTGCCATTCCTTTAGGGCATTAAGTTGCTGGAGAGGAGAATATTGATAACGTTTAATCATTAAAGCGAGTGAAAGCCAGCCGCGTTCTTCATTCGTCACGCTTATCTCTGACTGCTGCGCCAATAATTTTTCGGAAAGTTGAAGGAGGACTGAAAATATCTCTTCATGATTCGCGAGTTGTTTTTCGGGTGGAATGAATTGATCGATTTGGATCAACTCGCGTGCACTAGCCAGATAGCTTCGACGTAGCTTGTAGGCCCTAGCTCTTAGTCGGTTTGCCTGGATCTTGTCATCCACTGTTAACTCCAGGTCTTGGAACCTTTTATCATCCAGCAGCCTTACAGCCAATTCCGTATCTTTAAGATGGAGTGCCAAAGTTGCGGAAATGAGCGTGTAAAGTGGTATGTTTTCTTTGCTTAGATAAGGTGATTCGATATTCTGAATAAGTTGTTGAACAAGCCTAAAATCTTCGTTTTCCAAAGCGATGGAAGTTGCTCGGAGTATTAGCTTCGTTGAATGAGGGGGAATATTTTGACCGGCTTCGATTAGCAATGCTTCGATGTTGGTTTTGATTGGTCGAGCCTCAGGGTTCTTGTTTGTTTGGGTAGTCTGCTGAACGAGCGGAGCCGTGCAACCTGTCAGTAGGATAAGGATTAATATGTTAGTTACTCGTTGCATAAGAATGCCTGACGCTTCTTGGTTATGTTGGCACTTTCGAGTGGGAGCATGTAATGCCTTTCTCAGTTAGTTATTGTGAGCCTCTGTGTATTTGTGATCTTTAGGAATACGACCCATCAAGTAGAACTCATCGTTTGGCCGTATTGACAGGGAATTGGCCAGTCGATTTGACATTCCGAAGAAGGCTGTAATCGCCACAATGTCCCAGATATCGTCGTCTGAGAAGCCATGATTCTTGAGTTTTTCACGATCATTATCATTGATGCTACGTGAATCCTGAGATACTTTTATCGCAAAGTCTAGCATCGCTTTTTCTCGTGCTGTGATGTCGGCTTTATGATGGTTAATAGCTATCTGATCTGCGATCAATGGGTTCTTTGCTCTAATTCGCAAGATGGCGCCGTGAGCGACGACGCAGTATTGGCAGTTGTTATCACCGGAGGTGGCGACTACGATCATTTCGCGGTCTTCTTTGCTGAGTCCTCCTTTACGCTCCATGACCGCATCGTGGTAGGCCATGAAAGCCCTTAGTTCATCAGGACGGTATGCCAATACCAAGAACACGTTAGGTACAAAGCCCATTTTCTCGTTGACGTTTAGAATAAATGTTCGCAGATCCTCTGGCAGGTCGTTTATTTCGGGGATAGGGTAGTGGTTAATGGCTGCTTTTGTCATGGACCATCCTCCTTATTGACGTCAACGACGATTCTGCCAAGTGTCTGACCCTTTAGCTGGTTTTTAGCAGTTTCAACAACTTCATCGAGGCCGATGACGCTCATCATGGTGTCAATAAGGTCTGGGTTTAGGTCACGAGCTAACCGCTGCCAGGCCTCCTCTCGCAGTTCGCGAGTTGCGTAAACGCTGTCGATGCCTATCAAAGATACGCTTCGCAAGATAAACGGCATTACTGTTGCTGGTAGCTCTGGTCCTTGAGCAAGGCCGCAGGCAGCTACGATGCCGCCGTATTTGGTGTTGGCGCAAATGTTTGCCAGGGTGTGGCTGCCGACAGCATCAACGGCGCCGGCCCAACGTTCCTTGCCCAGGGGTTTACCGGGTTCAGATAGAGTCTGTCGACCAATGACTTCGTTGGCGCCAAGGCTTACTAGATAGTCTGTTTGTTCGAGGCGACCAGAGGACGCTACGACAGTAAAGCCTAGTTTTGCCAGAATCGCTATTGCCACGCTGCCTACTCCTCCTGCGGCACCTGTCACCACGATTTCGCCATCGTCTGGAGAGACGCCATTTTTCTCCAATGCCATGATGCAAAGCATCGCTGTATAGCCCGCGGTGCCAATACCCATGGCCTGCATTGTCGTGAAAGTCTCGGGGATCTTGACCAGCCATTCTGCTTTTACGCGAGCACATTGCGCCAACCCACCCCAATGATTTTCGCCAACACCCCAGCCGTTCAACAAAACACGGTCACCTGGTTGCAGAGAAGGGCTCGATGATTCTTTCACAATACCCGCTAAGTCTATGCCGGGAACCATAGGAAATGAACGGATAACGGGTGACGCGCCCGTAATGGCTAGAGAGTCTTTAAAATTTAGGGTGGAGTAGTCGACTGCGACGGTGACATCGCCCTCAGGAAGTTTCGATTCGCTGATTTCAATCACTGATGCTTTGTAGTCGTCTTCACTTTTGTTGACTTGTAGTGCTTTCATAAATTTTCTCCAAACTGCTGGTCTGAATTCTACAGGATTCTGACCAGATGATTGTTCCGTTATGATGTAACGATCAAATCTCTGAAATCTTTAGGTGTGAATGTTATGGCAGCTTTGCATGTAGTAGCGACGCCTATAGGCAATCTCGATGATTTGAGTGCCAGGGCCGTCAAGATCCTGAATCGGGTTGATCTGATAACAGCGGAAGATACCCGACGGACGGGCTTGCTCTTAAAGCGTTTGGGTATAGATTGTCCGATGCTGTCCCTCCATGATCATAACGAAAAACAGAAGATTGGAGAGGTGATTCGACGAATCAAGGATGGCGATCACGTGGCTCTCGTTTCTGATGCAGGAACACCTTTGATTTCTGACCCGGGTTTTCATCTTGTTGAGCAGTGTCATCGAGAATTGATATCGGTTATTCCTGTGGTCGGACCAAGTTCTGTGACAGCTGCCCTTAGCGTGGCTGGTTTGGCAACCGATCGTTTCGCTTTCGAAGGTTTCGTCCCTGCGAAAAGTCAGTCCAGAGATCAGTTTTACAGACGATTGGCTAATGAGGCGCGGACTCTTGTTTTCTTTGAAGCTCCACATCGTATCGAGGCCAGCATTCAATCATTGGAAACTGTCGTCGGCAGCGAGAGGCGCATGGCAATCTGTCGAGAACTAACAAAAACCTTCGAACAGATAATCCAGGGGCCAATAGGAGAAATGAGAGTTGCTTTGGCTGAAGGGGCAATTCCGCAGAAGGGCGAATTTGTCCTAGTTCTGGCTCGCGCAGCGCAGGAGGCGGCGTCGGAAATAGATAATGTCTTATTGGCTCTCTTGCCTGAACTTTCTCCTTCCAAGGCAGCATCTGTTGCGGCTCGCTTGACTTCGGAACCTAAGTCAAAACTTTATAATCGAGCGATGGAATTGAAGTCGTGGCTTGAGTAGATGGAAACCTGGCGGTAGTCTTACATTGGGAGTCAGCCAGACAATCGCTCGGTTCAGACCGGGAGGAAAGTCCGGGCTCCAAAGGGCAGGGTGCCAGGTAACGCCTGGGAGGCGCGAGCCTACGGAAAGTGCAGCAGAAAGTATACCGCCTGCGAAGCAGGTAAGGGTGAAATGGTGTGGTAAGAGCGCACCGCGCGGCTGGTAACAGGCGTGGCAATGTAAACCCCACCTGGAGCAAGACCAAATAGGAATCCGAATGGCGTGGCCCGCGTCTGGATTCGGGTAGGTTGCTATAGGTGTCTGGCGACAGGCATCACAGATGAATGATTGTCCTCGACAGAACCCGGCTTATAGGCCGACTCCTTTTTCGGGAACACTTGATCGCTCGAAGGGTCATTTAGGGACTTGAACCCAGTGTTCTTGATATAGAAAGTTTGCGACTTTTCCCAGCGTAGCCTCGGGCTTTTTCCGCTTCGGTTCAGGGATGCATAGAAAGCAGCGCTTTGCGCGTAAAGGCGGAGTTTGATAAGCGCTATCTCTCAAGGAACATATATAGCCAATATTGCTAAATAGATAAATTTATATTTTCAATTCGTATATGTCTGATCTTAATAAGTTACTTTAAATAGTTGTCATAGCTCACTGTAAGATATAGCGTATATTTCCGGACAAGCTCCAACCCTGTAAATGCGACGTAAGTTATTGTGTTTAAAAGAGTTTCTCTTCTTGACATAGAACACCAGCGCCTCTATCTTTCGTTGTGTAAAAAAGTGGGTAAATGTGGAGCAAAGTGGATAAAAGCCTCATTGAGTGAGCTATAGAGCCTAGGGCCTATCATCCGCATTTGGTTTGTCTTAACAAGTCAGGGTCAGCAAAAATAAAAATGTTCCGGGGTGTTAACAACATTAACATTGACGCGAAGGGTCGCATAGCGATCCCTGTCAGGTACCGCGAACAGCTTCTCAGTCATTGTGGCGGCGAGATGGTCGTTACGATTGAAACCGAAGAGCGCTGCCTGCTGATCTATCCACAGCCGGACTGGGATGACATACAACGTAAAGTAGAAGCTCTGCCGAGTTTCAACGTCGCGGCACGCCGGGTGCAACGACTGCTTATCGGTCATGCGACTGACATTCAGATGGATAACAGCGGTCGTTTATTACTAACAAACCCATTGCGTGACTATGCGCAACTTGACAAAAAAGGTGTGCTCTTGGGTCAGGGTAGAAAACTCGAGCTATGGGATGAAAATGCTTGGCTCGTCCGTCGGGATAGCTGGTTGGGTGATCCCGCCAGTCTTGAAATCCCAGACGAACTTCAGTCTCTATCTCTTTAGGTTTTTGACGATGATGAAATTGCATCAGACGGTCTTTCTTGAAGAGGCTGTGAGCGCGCTGATAAGAGATAGAAACGGGACTTATGTTGATTGTACCTATGGACGCGGCGGCCATAGTAACGCTATCGCCGAAGAGTTAGATGCTGATGGCAAGCTGTTAGTTCTGGATAGAGACCTTGCAGCCATTGATCACGCGCGTAAAAGTTTTGCTAATGATCCGCGGGTCCTAATTAAGCACGATAAATTTTCTCAGATTTCTAGAATCGTCAAGGATCACAACATAAATCAGCTCGATGGAGTGCTCATGGATCTGGGAGTCTCTTCGCCTCAGCTGGATCAGCAGGGAAGAGGCTTTTCCTTTCAGCGAGCGGGTCCGCTCGATATGCGGATGAATCAGGAAGAGGGTGAAACAGCAGCAGACTGGTTGGCGGGCGCTGATGAGGCTGAAATTTCTGATGTGTTGAAGAAGTTTGGTGAGGAACGTTTTTCTAAGCGGATCGCTGCGAGTATCGTTCGGACTCGTGCTGACTATCCAATTACAACTACGGAAAGATTGGTTCAAGTTATTGAAACCTCAATTCCGAGGCGTGAGAAGCACAAGCATCCTGCCACCCGAACCTTTCAGGCCATCCGAATTCATGTCAACCGTGAGCTCGATGAGCTTGCGGCATGCCTGGCTAATGTGGTTGAGCTCTTGAATTCAGGTGGCCGATTGGTCGTGATTAGTTTCCACTCTCTTGAGGATAGGCTGGTCAAGCGCTTTATGCGTCGTATGGCTAACGGAGAAGAATGGCCGGCCCGTTTGCCAGTGACAGATGATCAGGTAAAGCGTCGGTTTAGGCTGATCGGAGGGGCTAAAAAACCCTCGGAAACCGAGATCGCTTTAAACAGGCGGGCCAGGAGCTCCATTATGCGCGTTGCGGAGAAACTTTGATGTTACTGCTTAGGAGTCTTCTAAACTGGTTAGGTCAGCCTCGGCAATTACTCGTAGGCGTGGTGTCCTCAATGGTTATTGTCTCGGCGCTTGGGGTGGCCTATTCGGCTCATCAAACCCGTAACATGTACAGGGAATTGCAGCGCCTCGAAAGGGTTCATGATGATCTAGGTCACGAATATGAAAAACTGCTACTGGAGCAGAGTGCTTGGGCAGACTACAGCCGATTGGATAAGCTGGCAAACGAAAAGCTTTTGATGGTTGCGCCGGCGCCTCAAGAGATGGTGGTTCTGCGATGATCACTGCTCGTCTCCTGCTCGTCGCTGCTTTAGTTGTAGTGTTGTCATCGGCAATGATGATTAGACTTTGGTACTTGCAAGTTTTTGATAAAGATTTTTTGCAGGATCAGGGTGATGCCAGAACAATACGTATGGAGCGGATTAATGCCCATCGAGGCATTATTCAGGATCGCTATGGTAAGCCCTTAGCTGTCAGTACTCCGGCTCTATCGTTATGGGCAAATCCCGGTGAAGTATTGAATACCAAGGACCCCCTAGGGCCTTTGATTGATTACCTCGGTGTCAGCGAAAAAAGTTTTATTGATCGGTTATCGAAGGCTCAGAAAAAAAATTTTGTCTACTTGCGTAGGCATCTGCCTCCCGCCGAAGCTCGCAATATAATGAAATTAGGCATAGCCGGAGTTTATGCCGAGCGAGAATATAACCGGTTCTATCCCGCGGGTGAGGTTACCAGTCATCTTGTTGGTTTCACTAATATCGATGACAAGGGTCAGGAAGGTCTTGAGTTGTCATATGACCATTGGCTGGCTGGTAGTCCAGGTAAAAAAAAGGTCCTTAAGAATTTGCATGGTGAGATTGTCAGAGACATTGCCCCGATAGCAGAAGCAAGATCTGGCAGAGATCTCACTCTCGGTGTTGATCTGCGACTTCAATATTTGGCGTATCGAGAGCTGAAGTCTGCGGTAATCCATTATGAGGCTGAATCCGGGTCCGCGGTGATCCTCGATGTGGAAACCGGTCGGGTACTCGCTTTGGTGAATCAGCCTTCATTTAACCCGAACAACCGTAAGGGGCTTGATATGAACGCGGTGCGTAATCGTGCCGTTACTGATGTTTTTGAACCTGGATCTACGGTCAAGCCCTTTACAGTGGGTGTTGCATTACAGACCGACAGATATGAGCCAGGAACAGTAATCGACACCTCTCCAGGTTTTTACAGAGTTGGCGGTTTCACTATTCGAGATCCGCATGACCGCGGTGTAATCAACCTTAGTGAGGTGATCGCACAATCTAGCCAGGTAGGAATCGCAAAGCTGGCGTTGGACCTGAATGAATATGATGTCCGAAGTATGTTCGAGAGTTTGCGCTTTGGCCAAGAATTAGGTTCGGGTTTTCCTGGAGAGCGCGCGGGTTTCTTGCCCTACTATCGACGTTGGAAAGATATTGATCGGGCGGCTTTCGCCTATGGTTATGGTCTTACTGTAACCCCCATGCAACTGGCAGGTGCCTATCTTACGATCGCATCAGGGGGAATTCGCCGAGATGTAAGTGTGCTTAGCGATACACCTATAGTAGAGCAGCGAATATATCCAGTAGAGATCGCAGAGCAATTAAAAACGATGCTGAACGGAGTGGTTACTAATGGTACTGCTACCAAGGCTGCGATAGACGGTTACAGCGTTGCGGGCAAGACAGGCACGGTCCGAAAGATTGGTGACGGTGGTTACCAGGATACAGAACATCTAGCTTTTTTTGCTGGTCTTGCCCCTGTGGAGAAACCCCGTCTGGTCGGTGTTATTCTCATCAATGGACCTAAGACTACCCGGACCGGCGGTGGAGCGATAGCAGCACCGGTCTTTTCTCGAGTTATTGGTAATGCTCTGCGAATTATGAACGTAGCTCCTGGACGGAGCGTTTAAATGATGCTCAGTGAGCTTTTGCCTAACAGTAATCTGCTGACCGATGTGGTGATAAGTGGTATCTCTGATGACAGTCGAGCTGTTATCCCAGGTGACCTTTTTTGTGCTTTGCCGGGCGAGCGGTTCGACGGAAGGAACTTTATTACGGATGCGGTTGAGAGAGGTGCCGCGGCTATAGTTTGTGAACCACCGTCGGTTGATGCCGTTGTCCCAGTTGTTGAGATTGCCGATCTGAAAGCTTGCCTGGGCGAACTGGCGGGCCAGATCTATGGAGATCCGAGCCAGGATGTTTCGATTGTTGCGGTTACCGGTACGAATGGTAAAACATCTTTCGCTGATCTGCTGGCTCAGGCGCTTAACTCTGCAGGATTGCGGACCGGTGTTATTGGCACGATGGGTTATGGCTTGCCGGGTATGCTTCAAGATCCGGGAATGACCACTCCTGGTGCCATCGAGTTGCAGGCCAGGGTTAAGCGGCTGATCGACGATAAATGTCTCGCTATAGTCCTTGAAGCATCTTCTCACGGATTGGCTCAGCAGAGGCTGAATGGCATTGCGTTGGATACGGCGGTACTGACAAATTTGACCCATGATCATCTGGATTATCATGGTTCTCTCTACGAATACAAGAGAGCTAAAAAGCGTTTATTTGAGTTTACTGGTTTGCAGAACGCAGTGCTTAATCTCGATGATCAGTTCGGTCGAGAGTTGTTTTTTTCACTCGGTAAGAAAATGACTTTGACGACTTACAGTAAGTCAGATGTGGGTGCTAATGTTTTTTGTCACTCGGTTAAATATCAGTTAGAAGGAATAGCTATTAGGTTAGTGATCGACAGCAAGGAAATTGAACTTAATTTACCTTTGCTTGGTGAATTCAACGTCGAAAACGCACTTGCCGTGGCCGCAACGCTAAGGGCTATGGACCATGATGCTAGGCTCATTCAAACGGCCATGAACCAGCTGAAGCCGGTTACGGGAAGAATGGACAGCATTTCTCAAAAAGGTAAACCGACCGTGATCGTCGATTTTGCCCATACTCCTGACGCATTGGCTAAGGCTTTAAAGGGAGTCAGGCAGCACCTTCCTGGGCGTCGAGTCTGTTGTGTTTTCGGTTGTGGTGGGGATCGGGATCGAAGCAAACGGGCTATTATGGGTGAGCTGGCTGAACATCTTGCTGACCAAGTGATACTCACCAGTGATAACCCTCGCTCAGAAGATCCAGAGCAGATAATGGACGAAATTGCAGCAGGTATGAGTGGACAACCGTTGAAACTTGTCGATCGTCGCGCTGCAATCCTGCAGACGATCCTGGCATCGGACAACTCAGATGTCATCCTAGTGGCTGGCAAAGCTCACGAAAATTATCAGGTGTTGGCTTCTGGCCCGGTGCCTTTCAGTGACTACGAAGTCGTTAAAGCAGGGCTTGATGCGTGGCTCCCGATTAAAGGGCCTACTAATGGTGAGTAATGTGATAGTCGGTTTAGGAGAAACCGGTTTGAGTTATGCCAGGTTCCTAGCGGCAAGGGATGAAGCATTCGTCGTCCTAGATGACGCGGTTAGGTCGGATCGACTTGCGCTATTGCGCGCTATTTCACCCGATGCAACAGTCGGCCCTATTGTTGGTGATGTCATTTCAGTCGCGAAGAAGATCTATGTAAGTCCTGGTGTACCGTTGGGTCTCCCGGCCCTTGCGGATCACACAACACATGACCGGTTATTTGGCGATGTTCAGCTTTTCGGTCAAATTGTGCAGGCACCTTTTGTCGCCGTTACAGGTACAAACGGAAAATCGACAGTGACGCAGCTCTTTCATGACATAGCTAAGAAACAAACTGGAAGGGTCGCGCTAGGTGGTAACTTTGGAACACCCTGTCTAGACCTTTTGAGCTCCGACGTCGATTTGTACGTTTTGGAGGTATCAAGTTACCAACTGGAGCTTGCAAACAACCTCGCTGCTGATGTTGCAGTGTTGCTGAATTTGTCTGCTGATCATTTGGATCGCTATTCCAGTGATCAGGCTTACTTTAAGACAAAGTTTGCAATTTATAATAACTGCCGATCTGCGGTTGTAAACCGGGCGATAAGTTGCTCATTAGACCCTTCGATCCGAGTTGTATCCATTGGTATGGATGAAGCTGATGGTGACGATGAGTTCGCGTTGTTGGGTGATGCTATAACACTTTCAGGAGAAGTATTGCTCAAGCAGGATGAGCTGAAACTTTCCGGTCGTCACAATTTACTGAATATTCAGGCAGCACTCGCGATCGGCCTCCTATTTGATTTTGATATGTCAACGATGCTGGAAGTAGTAAAAGATTTTCAAGGGCTACCACATCGCAGTGAATTTGTTGCACATATAGGCGGTGTTAGGTACGTCAATGATTCAAAAGGAACAAATCCCGGCGCAATGATTGCGGCAGTTTCAGGTGAAGCGAGTGAAAGAAACGTTCATTTGATTGCAGGTGGAGTTTCTAAAAGCGCCGACTTTGCTCGTCTGCAGGATGCGATTGGCAGGTATATTAAACGAGCATATCTAATCGGTGATGCGGCACCTTTGCTTTACTCAGCTTTACCGGAGATCGATTGCGCGATCTATACGGGGCTCCCCGACGCTCTGAAAGCTGCCCGCAATATTGCAGACTCTGGTGATGTTGTCCTGCTCTCGCCTGGTTGTGCCAGCTTTGATCAATTTACTGATTTTGCCGCACGGGGTGAAACGTTTCGACAAATTGTAGAGAGATTTGAGTCATGAGTATGGCTGTGAAACATAAACAAGCAGTCGTGGTCTTAGGAGGTAACTGCCCCATTGACTTGATGCTGGCAGGAATCGCGACTTTTTTGCTTGTCTATGGGCTTGTCATGGTGGGCTCTGCATCGCTCGAAGTTGGCGTGGCCACTCACGGTGATGCCTTTCACCTAATTAATCGTCACATTTTTTATCTCGGTATAGGCGCGATCGCGGCGGTCCTAACTCTGGTGATCCCTATTTCCATTTGGCAACGTTGCGATCTGTGGCTTCTGGCGCTCTCTTTTTTGCTCCTTTCAATCGTTTTGGTGCCAGGTTTGGGAAGAGAAGTTAATGGCTCGACACGATGGATACCAATCGGTCCCTTTGGTTTGCAAGGGTCGGAGTTCGCAAAATTATTCCTTCTGGTTTACGTTGCGGCCTACCTCGTGCGTCGCAAAGAAGACATAGAGACGTCATTTTTTGCTTTTGTTAAACCTCTTCTTATTCTAACCGTGATTTCGCTCTTGTTATTGGCACAACCGGATTTTGGAGCTGCTGTTGTAATAGTGGGCGCTTCTATCGGAATGATCTTTCTTGCAGGGGTACCTAACAGATATTTTCTCCCCGTAGTGGCGATCAGTATTTCCGCTGTGTCTATCCTCGCGACTTTAGAGCCTTATCGTCTAGCCCGATTAACTGCCTTTGCCAATCCTTGGGAAAACCAGTTTGGTAGTGGTTATCAGCTTACTCAGGCGCTTATAGCGTTTGGTCGCGGTGAGTGGTTTGGCTTGGGGTTAGGCAACAGTATCCAGAAATTGTTCTTCTTGCCAGAAGCGCATACGGATTTTCTTTTTTCAATAATCGCAGAGGAATTGGGAGTAATAGGGGCTGGATTGATCATTGTGCTGTTTGCCTGTTTGGTATTACGCGGTCTTGCTATTGGACTTGAGGCGAAGCAGAAAGGTTTAAATTTTCATGCGCATTTGGCATTCGGTATTGCAATGATTTTGGGGCTTCAGGCCAGCATCAATTTAGGGGTGAATCTCGGTATATTGCCTACCAAGGGCCTGACCTTACCTCTAATGAGCTATGGCGGAAACAGCTTGATAGTCAGTTGTATCATGGTAGCGATTCTTCTTCGAGTAGATTTCGAGGCGCGTCAGGTACAAGTTGAAAAGTCTCGTGGTGACGCTTATGGCTGAGACATCTAATACAGCTTATGTTCCAGAGATGCGGCGTATCAAACGGATTCACTTCGTCGGTATCGGTGGCTCCGGTATGTGTGGGATCGCGGAAGTTCTAATGAATCAGGGGTATGCCATTTCGGGTTCGGATATAAGTCAATCGGCGGCTACAGACCGACTGACAAATCTAGGCGCAACTGTTCACATCGGCCATAATAGTGATTACGTTAGGGATGCTGATGTCGTCGTTCAGTCTTCGGCTATTGGTGACTTCAACCCAGAGATAACGGCTGCTCATCAAGCTCGGTTGCCCGTTGTCAGAAGGGCGGAGATGCTCGCTGAGTTGATGCGTTATCGACATGGCATTGCTATAGCAGGTACGCATGGCAAGACCACCACGACGAGTCTTGTAGCCTCGATATTCAGGCAGGCTTCGCTCGACCCGACGTTTATCATCGGTGGACTATTAAATAGTTCTGCTAGTAATGCACGATTAGGAGCATCACGCTATCTTATTGCCGAGGCCGATGAAAGCGATGCGTCGTTCTTACACCTACAGCCGTTGGTCTCAGTTTTAACTAATGTCGATAAAGACCATCTGATAAATTACGAAGGCAGTTTTGAGAAACTCAAAGATGCATTCGTTGCCTTTGCTCATAACTTACCGTTCTATGGTCTTCTTGTGGCCTGCATAGATGATCCAGTCATAAAGTCTCTTATGCCAAGGTTTCAACGTCCTATTATCACCTATGGCTTTGATCCAGAAGCCGACTTCCAAGCGACGGACGATAAACAGACCGGTGAACATGCAAGTTTTGTTGTAAGGCGTAATCAGCATGGGAATGATCTCAAAATTAACCTCTCTTTGCCCGGTCGTCACAATATTCAGAATGCTCTGGCGGCTGTGGCTATTGCTTCGGATGAAGGTGTTTCAGATCAGGATATCATGAGAGGTCTCGAGAATTTTGAAGGGGTCTCAAGACGTTTTCAGGTTCATGGTCGTTTCTGCCGGAGAGATGGCGAATTTCTCTTGGTAGATGACTATGGTCATCATCCCAGTGAGGTTAAATCAACAATTGAAGCTATTCGGCGAGGATGGCCGGACAGCAGGCTCGTAATGGTCTACCAACCTCATCGTTATTCTCGAACCCTAGAACTCTTCGATCAATTTATTGATGTTCTTTCGCTTGTTGATCGTCTCGTACTATTGGAGACCTATTCTGCGGGTGAAAAGCGTATTTTGGGCGCTTCAGGACGGGATTTATATGGGCAGCTAAGCTTAAAAACTAATGTGCAGGTCACTTTTGCTGAGTTTATTGCCGATGTACCCCAAGTACTCGATGATCTCGTTGAACCTGGTGACCTCGTTCTGACTCAGGGTGCGGGTGAAACAGCCCAGCTAGCTCAGGCTCTCACGAAACGCTGGCAAGATTGGAGGCTGCGGACATGAAGCTGTGGGTTCGATCGAATTTTAGTATATCGGTGTTGTTCCTCGTTGGTGCTTTGGCTTTTGCATTAGTATCAATTGATCGAGCGAAAATCCAATCCATAGCCATCATTGGTGAACTATCTGAATCCCAAATCCTGAGCGTGAAGGATCGACTGCTAGCAATTGATATTGAAGCTGAACAAGAGTTCATTCGAGATAAGCTTTTAGCGCTTGAATGGATCGACCAGGTAAATGTTCGACGACAATGGCCGAATGCGATCGGCGTCGAAATCGTCCCTGAAACCGTAGTCGCCTATTGGAACGACGATGGTTTTATTAATTCGGAAGGTAGAGTTCTGGTGACCGATCTGATTGCAGCAGGGGATCTGCCTGGATTATATGGACCCGATGGAAGCGAGCGGGAAGTTATGTCCAGATTTCAAGAACTGGGCGGGATTTTGACTTCTCACGGTATCGTCATCAGAAATTTGACGCGGAGCGATCTTGGTTCCTGGACTATTGAAACTCGGCGTCGAATTACGATTTTGCTGGGTAAAGAGGATCTTAGAGAAAGGTTAGATCGTTTTCTTGCAGTGAGAGAGCTCCTGCAGAGTCAGAGCGAAGTCAAACGAATCCGGAGAATGGATGCACGTTACATCAACGGTGTTGCTGTTCAGTTTGATGATGAACTAAACCTGAGCAACGAAGTGGTCGCTGCTCGTAGTGAGATTAATGAAACTTTAGGGGTGCAAAGCTTATGAATAGCCCAACTGATGGCCGCATGATCGTCGGTCTAGATATTGGAACATCAAAGGTCGTTGCAATCGTTGCAGAAATAGGTTTCGAAGGTGAAATCGAAATTGTTGGGATTGGCTCCCATCCCTCTCGGGGGTTGAAGAAAGGTGTAGTAGTAAATATCGAATCAACCGTACAGTCGATTCAAAGGGCGGTGGAAGAGGCTGAGTTGATGGCAGGTTGTCAGATACACTCAGTGTATGCGGGCATTGCGGGTAATCATATTAGGAGCCTTAATTCTCATGGAATTGTGGCGATTCGTGACCGTGAAGTTTTCCAACCGGACATAGAAAGGGTCATCGATGCCGCTCAGGCAGTTGCTATTCCTGCGGATCAGAAGATTCTGCATATCCTTCCTCAGGAATACCTTGTAGATAGCCAGGAAGGCGTTAAGGAACCATTGGGTATGTCGGGTGTTCGGCTTGAAGCCAAGGTGCATCTAGTAACTTGCGCGGTGAATGCGGCGCAGAACATTGAAAAATGTATACGGCGGTGCGGTTTGCAGGTTGAAGACATAATTTTGGAGCAAGTTGCTTCGGGGCATGCCGTATTGACAGAAGATGAGAAAGATCTGGGGGTTTGTCTTGTGGATATTGGGGGAGGCACTACTGACATCGCTGTTTTTACGGAAGGGGCGATCCGTCATACCGCTGTAATCCCAATCGCTGGTGATCAGGTGACTAATGACATAGCGATGGCGCTCCGAACGCCCACGCCTCACGCCGAGGACATAAAGATCAAATATGCCTGCGCGCTTGCTAGCTTGGCGGGAGAGAACGAGACGATAAAGGTGCCTAGTGTTGGGGATCGATCTGATCGTGATCTTTCACGCCAGGCTTTGGCTGAGGTGGTGGAGCCTCGTTACGATGAACTATTCACTCTGGTGCAGGCCGAGCTGCGTAGGAGTGGCTTTGAAGATCTTATAGCAGCGGGAATAGTACTGACTGGCGGCACCTCGAAGATAGAAGGTGCAGTAGATCTGGCAGAAGAAATCTTTCACATGCCGGTCAGCCTTGGTAAGCCGAAAAATGTTTCTGGATTATCAGATATTGTCCGGAACCCCATTTATTCAACGGCAGTAGGTTTGTTGCAGCATGGCGCCCTGCAGATGGCTGATCAGATTGCATTGCCAGCGGCAGCGGGTATGGACTCCATGATGGGGCGGGTTAAAAGTTGGTTTATAGGTAATTACTAGTAGATAACTACTGAAATGGAATAAAAACTTTTAGAGCATGAAACCTGAAGGAGGTTGATGATGTTTGAGATAGTGGATAACGCACCTCAAAATGCGGTAATAAAGGTTATAGGTGTTGGTGGTGGCGGTGGAAATGCCGTTGAGCATATGGTTCGTCAAAATATTGAAGGCGTAGAATTCGTCTGTGCCAATACCGATGCACAGGCTTTGAAAAATCTAAATTCTAGAACCTTGCTGCAGCTAGGTTCGACTGTGACCCGTGGTCTAGGTGCGGGCGCTAATCCTGCGATGGGTAAGGATGCTGCCGAAGAGGATCGTGAAAGGATTGCAGAAGCTTTGAGTGGTTCGGATATGGTGTTTATCACTGCAGGTATGGGTGGAGGAACTGGCACTGGCGCAGCACCGATTGTTGCGGAGATAGCCCAGCAGTTGGATATTCTAACCGTTGCCGTTGTGACCAAACCCTTTGTTTTTGAGGGAAGGAAGCGAATGAAGATAGCGGAAGAGGGTATTGCCGAACTATCTCGACACGTCGATTCCTTGATTACTATTCCCAACGAAAAACTCTTGGCCATTTTGGGTAAAGAGACCCCGCTGCTGGAAGCTTTCGCCAGCGTTGATGATGTCCTATCTGGTGCGGTGCAGGGGATAGCTGACCTAATTATCCGACCAGGTATGATCAATGTAGACTTCGCTGACGTTAGAACGGTGATGTCAGAAATGGGTATGGCGATGATGGGCAGCGGTTACGCAACAGGTGAAGGCCGCGCAAGGCAAGCTGCTGAAGCAGCGATTCGAAGCCCTCTACTTGAAGACGTTGATTTCACAGGTGCGCGAGGGGTGCTGGTAAATATTGCAGCAGGTGCAGATATCTCGCTCGGAGAATTTTCAGAGGTAGGTGGTACAGTAGAGGAATTCGCATCAGAGAATGCGACGGTTGTAGTAGGGACCGTAATAGATGAAACGATGGGAGATGAGCTAAGGGTTACGGTTGTAGCAACTGGATTGGGTAGCCAAGATATGCAGGCGGGATCGCCTAGAATAGCTCAGGAGATAAAGCGTAGCGTTGCAGGCGATGGGGTGCCAGATTATTCAGACTTTGACCGTCCCACGGTAATTAGGAAAGCCGTAGTTAATGGTACTGACGAAGGCCACCTCAGTTCAGATAAAGATCTGGATTATCTTGACATTCCAGCCTTTCTTCGCAGACAAGCTGATTGAAGGTCACCCAGAGGTGGTTTCCTTTTAAATTTCTGAAAATCTATGGTGGTTTATCTATGAATGATTTTCCTCAAAAATAATTGGTTAGCTGAAACTTATCCTGAGATTCGCGGTCCTATAACTAGTCGCGCTCTAAAGACATATTAAAGCTTAAAGAAATAGAGGTTCCGGCGAGTTTTTGTTAGTATTCGCGCCGCTTGTGTTGAACTAGATCAATAATAAAGATGCAGATCAGGCAAAAAACACTTAAAAACGTGATTCGGGCTACGGGTGTTGGTTTACACACTGGCGAGAAGATATATCTGACATTGCGCCCAGCTCCAGCCGATAGTGGGATTATTTTTGTTCGTGTTGACGTCGAACCTGCTGTTGAAATCCCTGCTCTAACCGAATCGGTTGTAGACACTACTTTAGCTACTACAATAGCGACAGGAAAGTTCCGAGTGTCAACTGTTGAGCATTTGATGTCGGCTTTCAGTGGGCTTGGAATAGACAATGCCTATGTCGAAGTGAGTGGACCAGAAATGCCAATTATGGATGGCAGTGCGGCGACCTTTGTATTTCTTATACAAAGCGCTGGTATAGAAGAGCAGGCGGCACTTAAAAAGTTTATTAGGATAAAGAAAGAGGTCTTGGTTGGTGACGAAGAAAGTGAGGCTTCATATGGGCAGTCAGCCGGTATCAGGCCTTATGATGGATTCAAAGTCTCCCACACGATCGTTTATGACAACGCAATTATAAAGGAACAACAAGCGAGTGTTGATTTTTCGGCGACTTCCTTCGTTAAAGAAGTGAGCAGGGCTCGTACGTTCGGTTTAATGCATGATATAGAGCACCTTAGAGAACTAAATCTTGCCCGAGGAGGTAGCCTGGATAACGTTGTCCTTGTCGATGACTACAGGGTACTGAATGACGATGGTCTTCGTCACGAGGATGAATTCGTAAGACATAAAATACTTGATGCAATCGGCGATCTATATCTGCTCGGTCACAGTCTTATAGGAGAATTTGTCGGATATAAATCAGGGCACACGGAAAACGATGCCTTGAGACGGCGCCTTCTGGTCGAAACAGATGCCTGGGAAATTGTCACGTTCGATAAAATCGAAGATGCGCCTGCATCTTACGCGGGGATAGCTCTCGCGGCTGCAGGCTAATTCGTATTCCTCGATAATCCTATGAGAGCCTGCTTCAGCGGCAGATAATCTATATGCTCGGCAATCGATGAGAGATGCCTGGCGCTTTCCTTGCTCAGAGGTCGCTCTACCATCGGTGGAATTTCGTTGACTAAAACTGGCTGAATCTTGATCTTTAATTGTTTTACGTCTAGACCCTCCCGATGCAGGGCTTTCAGAAGGCTTTGTTGTCTATATCGTATGTGAGTTGCCTGAGAAGCCGTCGGAGTCAGCAATACTAACTGCTTGTTTTCAAAGGAAGAAACTGAAAAGTTTTTGTCGACATATTTGCCAATGACTGCTTCAATACGTAATAGTTCTCTAGATTTGGTAAGGAGCGTTTTCAGTATATTATTACTCCTCAACAGATCCTGTGCAGATTTTATTGAACGAGGAATTGGAGTCATTGTGATTTTTCAGTTTGGGTGAATGGCTAAAAGTGAATCTATGAACGTCATCATAATTGATAATCGTAGCGGTAAACATCGCTCATTTGGAGCAAGTGGACTTTTTTTTGGTATTGCCTTGGCTTCGTTGCTTTCAGTGCCTATGGTGATGAGCTATTTTGCCTATCAATACGGTGTTGGTGAAGCCGCTCTAGATGGCGCCATTGTGGCTCGATGGCGCGAAGTCCTTGAAGACCAGCAGGACGCCATAGCAGAAGTTAAGGGAGAAGCAGAATATAATCGAGAAGCTTTCGCCGTGCGCTTTGCAGAACTACAGGCAAGAATTGTTAGGCTGGATGCGTTGGGCGAGAGACTCACTAGGTTAGGCCAGCTTGAACAGGGCGAGTTCAATTTTACCCAGTCGCCCGCCATGGGTGGTCCGGGTCATAAGGTCGAGCATGCCGGTTTACGCACACCGGCGTATATGGACATGCTTGAGGACCTCGCAGGTGAAATCGAAGACCGGGAACAGCAGCTGAGTGTTCTCGAAACACTGCTGATTGATCAGAAAATGCAACGCGATATTTTCTTAGCCGGACGACCTGTTAAGAAAGGCTGGATGTCTTCCCGATTTGGTCAGCGAATTGATCCCATTAGCGGCAATCAGGCGATGCACTCGGGTATTGATTTTGCGGGTAAATTAGGGGCAGATGTCGTCGCGGTTGCGACCGGGGTGGTAGTTTATGCCGACGAGCGGAGCGGCTACGGCAGGATGGTCGAAATCAATCATGGTGGTGGTTACATTACTCGTTATGGTCATCATAAGGAATTGTTGGTTAAGGTTGGCGATATTGTGCGCAGAGGCGAAGTTATTGGTCTTATGGGCAGCAGCGGTAGATCGACGGGTCCGCACGTTCATTTCGAAGTTTACAAAAATGGGCGTGTCGTCGATCCTTCTACCTATATTCATCGCGCTAGTCGCTGAACGCTAACTCTTTAGATTTTTCTTGCGATAGTTTTCTATCGCTTCCTTCATTTAAATTAAGACGAACAGGCAATGGTATTCCAGGCTCTCAGCAAAATATTTGGCAGCAAAAATGATCGTGAATTAAAGCGAATGGGGAAGATTGTTCAGCAGATCGCTGATTTTGAGGCCCATTGCCAAGAAATGAGCGATGTCCAACTTGCCGCTCAGAAAGAAAGATTCAAAGAGCGGCTCGACAGGGGTGAGACACTGGATGCCATTTTACCGGAGGTGTTTGCGACAGTCAGAGAAGCTGGACACAGAGCGTTAGGTTTGAGGATTTTTGATGTGCAGATGATAGGCGGTATTACTTTGCACGAAGGTCGGATTGCTGAGATGCGCACCGGAGAAGGTAAAACGCTGGTAGCAACTTTACCGCTATATTTGAATGCGCTCTCGGGCGATGGTGTTCATCTGGTTACGGTCAACGATTATTTGGCGAAATGGGGTGCCGAATGGATGGGCCCTGTTTATCAGGCACTGGGGATGACCGTCGGGGTTGTTTATGCAGGGCAGAGCCATGAAGAAAAGCGTGCGGCTTATCAGGCAAACATAACCTATGGAACGAACAATGAATTCGGGTTCGATTACTTGCGTGACAACATGGCGTTTTCCTTTGAGGAACGCGTCCAGCGTGGTCTTAATTTTGCCATTGTCGATGAAGTTGATTCGATTCTGATCGATGAGGCAAGAACACCATTGATTATCTCTGGGGGCGTTGAGAACACAGCGGATGTTTATCGCGCTATTAACAAGATGATCCCATCTCTGGAGCAGCAGATAAAGTCCCAGGAAGATATAGCCAACGAGATAATTCCACCAGGTGACTATTATGTAGATGAAAAGCTCAGAGATGTCGAACTCACGGAAGACGGACATCAGAAGGTGGAGAACCTGCTAGTCCGACAGGGTTTACTGTCCGAAGGGGATAGTCTTTATGGAACTGCTAATTTGAGTCTCTTACACCATGTGAGTGCTGCGCTGAAAGCCCATTCGCTCTATAACCGCGATGTCGAGTACATTGTTCAAAATGGTGAAATTGTTATCGTTGATGAGCACACTGGGAGAACGATGCCAGGAAGGCGCTGGTCCGGAGGTATTCATCAAGCCATCGAGGCCAAGGAGAACGTCACCATTACTAATGAGAGTCAGACGTTGGCCTCTACTACTTTTCAGAACTATTTCAGGATTTATAACAAGCTCGCCGGTATGACGGGTACTGCAGATACGGAAGCGTTCGAATTCAGACAGATTTATGGTCTTGACGTGGTTGTCATTCCGACTAACCTACCGATGGTCCGTAGAGATATGAACGACCAGATTTATCTGACTGTGGAAGAGAAGTTCGACGCCATCGTCGCTGATGTCTCAGATTGCCTTGCCAAGCAAGCACCTGTGCTTGTGGGTACTGCATCGATAGAGAGTTCAGAACTACTATCTAAAAAACTGAATCAGAAAAAGATCAAACATAGCGTTTTGAATGCAAAATTCCACGCTCAGGAGGCAGAAATTATTGCCCAGGCTGGTAAGCCAGGCACAGTAACGATAGCGACCAACATGGCTGGGCGCGGCACCGACATTATTCTCGGAGGTAATTGGGAGGCTGATATAAATGGGTTGCAGAACGCGAACGGCGACAAGGTTGAGAAGATAAAGGCTCAATGGCAGAAGAATCATGAAATAGTACTAGAGGCAGGTGGATTGCATGTAATTGGCACTGAGCGACATGAGAGCAGGCGAATCGATAACCAGTTGAGAGGTCGCTCGGGACGTCAAGGTGATCCAGGATATTCAAGGTTTTATCTCTCGCTCGAAGATGACCTCATGCGAATTTTTGCTTCGGACAGGGTGCGTGCCCTTATGCAAAACCTTGGAATGGAAAAGGGTGAGGCGATTGAACACAAGATGGTGACCAACGCGATAGAAAAAGCTCAGAAGAAAGTTGAGGGTCGCAACTTTGATATACGCAAGCAACTGCTTGAGTACGATGATGTCGCAAATGATCAGCGTCAGATGATATACCGACAGCGAAATGAATTGATGGAATCGGATGATGTATCTGAAACCATCAATGTTTTCTGGGAAGATGTCGTGAACCAGGTTATAGATAATTTTGTGCCGCCGCAGAGCCTTGAAGAGCAATGGGATGTTGGTGGCCTGGAACAGGCCTGTCAGACAGAGTTCAATGTTCATCTACCGGTACAGCGATGGCTCGATGAAGACACAAACCTTTACGAAGATAGCCTGAGGGAAAAAGTTGTTGATGCTATTAGGTCAGAATACCGCAAGAAAGAAGAGGTTGTCGGCGCAGACATTCGCCTTTTTGAGAAGCGTATCATGCTCGATATTCTTGATAATCTTTGGAAGGAGCATCTTGCCTCGATGGATTTTTTGCGACAGGGCATACACCTTAGAGCTTACGCTCAGAAGCAACCGAAAAATGAATATAAGCGCGAGGCATTCGGGCTGTTTGAGAAGCTGCTATCTGATGTGCGCCTGGAGGTTGTAAGATTCCTTTCCCGAGTACATTTTCAATCCCATGAGGATCCGGAAATGCTTGAGCGCCGCCGCCGTGAACAACAGTCCAGATCTAAATTGAACTTTGAAAAGTCGGAAGGAGATGGTTTGGACGCAGGGGCACGTATAGCTTCTGAGAGCCAAACGCCTTTTGTTAGGCGCGACAGAAAAGTTGGCAGGAATGAACCTTGCCCGTGCGGTTCGGGGAAAAAATATAAAGCCTGCTGTGGCAAACTTGGCTGATGGCTGTTGGCGCTCACTCAACTGATCATTGCTTGGTGCCTGGCGTAAGGCTCTCTAGCATTGCCTCTGGGATCAAGGGACAGAATGACCTGGATCTTGTCCTTATCGAATTCATTGAAGGTAGTCATACGGCCGGTGTCTTTACAAAGTCCGCATTTGCCGCTGCCCCGGTGCTGGTGGGAAGACGGCATCTGGCGCAGTCCAGCAGTCGATACTTTCTGATCAATTCAGGCAACGCAAATGCCGCCACTGGGGAGGCTGGAGTCGCTGATGCTGAAGGTTGTTGCCTGGCTTTAGCGCAGGCTACTGGAGCCTGTCGAGAAGAGGTTATCCCTTTTTCGACGGGCGTCATTGGTGAAAAACTCCAAGTGGAGCGCATAACTGATGCTTTGCCGGAGATCATCAGCAGGCTCGATGAGGATGGTTGGTTGGGGGCTGCGAAAGGCATCATGACGACAGATACCAGGCCGAAAATAACTAGTCGGCAGTTCGAGGTAAATGGCTCTACAGTAACGATGACCGGCATCGCTAAAGGGTCAGGTATGATTCAGCCGAATATGGCGACGTTGCTAGCTTACGTGGCAACAGACGGGTTTGCTGGGCAGGAATTCCTGAAAGCCGCTCTTGTAGCGTCAATTGACCAGTCGTTCAACCGTATTACGGTCGATGGAGATACATCGACCAACGATTCCTCTATGTTGACTGCTACTGGCGCATCGGAGGTTGAACTTGATAGTCCTGCGGTTGCACCTGTCTTTCAGTATGAACTTAATTCCCTAATGCTCGAATTGGCGCAGGGTGTTATTCGAGATGCGGAGGGAGCGACTAAATTTATTGAAATTCGTGTAACCGGTGGCGAGTGCAGCGATGACTGTTTGCGCATTGCTTATTCAATAGCCAATTCACCGCTTGTAAAAACCGCTTTTTTTGCCGGCGATGCTAATTGGGGGCGTATTGTGATGGCGATAGGTAAAGCAGGTATAGATATTGATGTTGATAAGGTAGATGTGTATGTCGGGGCCGTCCAGATGATGCGTGCAGGCGGTAAGGAGCCTTCATATACTGAGGCCGCTGGTGCGGCTGCGATGGCCGAAGAAGAGATTACGATTACGGTTGATTTAAATCAGGGACAGACATCCGAATCTGTCTGGACCTCTGACCTGTCACATGATTATGTTGTAATAAATGCTGAATATAGAACCTAAATGCATCCTATTATTGAAGAATATATTGCTTTCAGTCCTGGTTCTGCGGCTCTCGCCAAGCGCGCTGCTTCTGTCTTTCCCGGTGGTGATACGCGAGCCAGTGCCCATTACGGTCCCTATCCGCTGGCTATGGACCACGCGGAGGGTTGTATTCTGACCGATGTAGATGGTCACCAGATCATCGATTTTATGAATAACTTTACATCGTTGGTTCATGGCCATGCCTTTCCCGCTGTAGTCGAAGCCGTGCAGACGCAGATCGCCCAGGGCAGTGCCTATGCTGCGCCTAATGAAAGTCAGGTCGCTTTAGCTGAACTCATCGTTGGCAGGGTGCCTTCTATAGAACAGTTGCGATTCACGTCTTCCGGTACAGAGGGCACTAACATGGCGCTGCGATGTTCTCGAGCAGCGACGGGACGCCAGAAAATTATGAAGATGGAAGGTGGCTATCACGGGAGTTACGAGCAGGCAGAAGTCGCGCTTGCTCCTATTCCAGGTTTGCGTGGAGATTTAGAGGCTCCGGTTTCTACTCCGATGGATGGGAGTTTCCCCGATAGTGTATTGGCGGACACGGTGATCTGTCCCTATAACGAACCAGAAATTGCGGAAAAATTAATCAGTAGACATGCAGAGGAATTGGCTGCAGTTATTGTTGAGCCGGTCATGGGTTCTATGGGTATGGTCTCAGCAACAACTGATTTTCTTAGATGTCTGAGAGAGGCAACGCAGCGGCATGGCATTATTCTGATTTTTGATGAGGTTATAACGCTACGGCTCGCGCAAGGTGGTGCTCAAGCCATTCATGGGATAGTTCCTGACCTGACTTGCATGGGTAAAATTATCGGTGGTGGTCTACCCGTTGGAGCTGTTGGCGGGCGACGTGATCTCATGCAGCTTTTTAGCCCGGAAGCAGAGCGGCCGGTGATGCACGCGAGTACTTTTTCAGGCAACGCGTTGACCATGGCTGCTGGCCTTGCATCTTTGCAAGCGTTTGATGAGGACGAAAACTTAAGAATTAACGACCTAGGTCAACGATTGAGAAAAGGATTTAATCAAGCTTTCCAGCAGTCGGGGATTAAAGGGCAGGCTTTGGGATCAGGGTCGTTGAGCAATATACTGTTCGTCGAGGGCGAAGTCGCCAACGCTAGACAGTCGTTTGACTCGATGCTTCGGGCGGGAGAGCATAGTAAACTATTGCACCTTTTAATGTTACAAAAAGGTATCGCGTCTGCGAGCCGGCTTATGTACTGCACCAGCACTGCAATGACTGAAGTCGAGGTCACGAAAGCCGTGACAGCTTTACATGAATCACTTACAGAGCTTCGTCCCTTTTTAGAAAGAGACCATCCCGAGTCTCTCCACTAAGGAACTTCCAGAGAATGAGTGAATTTAGTCACTTCTTCTTTAATAGTCTCATCGTACGCTAAACAGTTTTTGATGAATAACGTCTCTTTCTTGCAAACGGGACTGCGTGCTTTAGATAAGACTTAAGGAGGTATTCTGCTTTTTGTCGGCTGCCAGGGTGCTTACACTCGCCGTTGTGATTATGTCAGATCTCTGCAGCTGAGATCCGACTCGGTAGCGTCATCGTGCTCTGGATCGGAAGGTATTACTCGATTTCCTTCTGCCCACTCGCCAAGATCAATGATACGACAGCGATCCGAACAGAACGGCCGAAATTTACTGGCTGTAATCCAAGCTACAGCTTTATCACAAGTGGGACATTTGACGATGACGTCAGACATTTAACTGACATGCTCCCGTGCTTTTTTCAAATAAAGCTGATGCAGTTTTTCGACCTCTACCGCGAGCTGTTCAACGTTGCCGTCATTCAGAATGATGTCATCAGCATCTTTTAATCGGAGGTTCCTGGGCGGTTGAGTTTCCAGTATAGCTTCGACCTGACTCTTTGGGTTGTTGTCTCTGGCCATAACTCGCTCTATCTGGAGATCGGTAGGAGCGTCCACTACTAGTAGTCTGTTCATGCCCATGACCTTGCCTAGGCCGGTCGATAGAACGAGTATTGAGTAAGGAGATTGGGCTTTAGAGACTTCACTAAGCAGATCCTGAACAATTGGACCTCGTGTCTTAGATTCCAGAAACAAACGTTTTGTTTCATCCTGAAAGACGATGTTCCTTAGCTTGGCTCTATCAAGATAGCCGTCTTTCTGCAAAATTTCTGTTCCGAAGAAGTCAACGATTGCTTTAAAAGCTGGGCGTCCGGGTTCCACCACCCGCCTAGCCGCCACGTCGGCGTCAGCAATAATGACTCCCTTGTTGCCAAATATGTCAGATACGGTAGATTTCCCAGTGCCAATACCACCTCTAATACCAACAACAAATTCAGACATGTCGGAAAGCCAGTTCTAGATACCAATCAAACAACTGTTCGCCCCACATAAGCGCAATCCATCCGGCAATAGCAAGGAAGGGACCGAATTTGAGTGGGTTATCTTTGCTCCGTCCTGACAGTATCAAAATGCCTCCGAATAGAGCCCCTGCGAAAGATGATATGAAAACGATCAAGGGAATAGCGCTAACACCAAGCCATGCTCCGAGCATGGCCAGCATTTTGAA
>MDSZ01083275.1_pt1 | contig 31381 bp, 11 predicted proteins | sample 811201 | NCBI WGS metagenome assembly MDSZ01 (sample SAMN05326647, study PRJNA326480) | marine metagenome | isolation source: seawater | place: Indian Ocean: North | collected 2010 | reverse complement strand
TCGAATCTCGCAACTTCCCCACTACCGAATGTCCCGTTGTTCACGGCGAAGATAAGATGCTTATCGTAGCCACCTTGTAGGAATAGACCCCCACCTGCATAACCCACCATCGCCCTCGTGTTTGCTATGCCCATGTAAGTTCCAGAGGTGTTGCCGGAGTTGAGTTGCAGTAGTTTTCCACTACCCTCTATGTCTAGCAATACATCGGGACTCGTAGTGCCTATTCCTACATTACCCGTATTGCTTATCCTCATTTTTTCTGTTGCGGCTTCTGATGTTGCCGTCTTGAAAACTAAAGCCGCAGTATTCGCAGTATCAGTAAAGTCTGCTTCTGCTACGGCAGAAACGGAAGCGGCTACTAATCTCGCATCTCCATCTGTGCCATCTCCTTCGCTTTCTGCAACCCACTCTATGACACCCAAATCATCAGTATCGCTTACTGTGGTATCACCTGTAGCCAATCTGATTATTGGGTCTGCTGACGCATTACCATAAAACGTGCTTCTCATCGCACCATCGAATTTTATTCTGTCTGAACCCGCAGAATGGATGAAGAAGTCATCACCGCTTGTCGTCCCTACCTTTGCTCCCCATGTCTCCGCCCATAGTTTCACTGTGGCGTTGCTGCTCGACCCATCAGAATTGTAGAGTTGAATGTAAGTGGGGTTGATGCTCGCTAGGTCTGTACCGTCACCGATTTCTAATTTAGCAGCAGATGGAGTGACTCCTATCCCGACCCTACCGTTTTCTCTAATGGTCATTGCAGTAGCGAGCGTGGTAGAAGAACCAGTAGGTGTAGTCTGGAACTTCAAACCACCTGCTAAATTACCACCATCATTGAAAGCAAGAATTCTAGCGGCGTTGTATGTTCCTGTGTTGGTTCCGCTAGTGTCGTTGTTGGAGAAGGTAATCTGTCCAACGGTGTTTTCGGAGTTTCTAGCACCATGAAGGAGAATGTTTGCTTGTTGGCCGCTAGTCGCTGTTGTCTTTACCGATAGAATGGGCGAGCCTGTACCTGTGGTTTTCAGTTCTGTGTTCGATAAACTACCATCGTAGGTTAGAGTGGATTCGCCGTTCAGAGCGTCAGCACTACTGAACGTGGCTATCCTATTGTCAGCACCGTTGGCGACTGCTGATACTGCCCCGCCGCTAGAGACGTCTGTCCATGACAATTGTGCTTCTGTGCTGTTGCCGTTAGTAGTCAACACTTGACCATTACTTCCAGTGGAAGTAGGTAGGATGAACCCGTAGTTGGATGAAAACGAATCAGGTGAGGATATCGAAAGCCAATGACTGCTGTCTCCATCCCATAGAGCCAGTCTTGTGGTTCCGTAGATGTTGAAACCAGCATCAGCGCCAGAGAGATTTGGCTTGATATCGAATATCTTAGTCATGTTTTGGTTTTTCTTTATGCTGAATTCAAGCGCTCCATCCTCTGAGAGATTGGTGTTATCTTGTATTCTAGTGTTTATCAGAGCATAATCTTCATGCCCACCAGCAGTTGCTGAACCCGCAAAGGCCACTTGTCCAATCAAGTCATCAGGAGCATCTCCGCTGTCGTTGTCTCTAAGTAATCTAAGAATAGGACCAGCACTAGCGCTGTCTACTGTATTGGTAATGAGAACCGTACCTGTTCCATTGGGTTTCAAGTTGATGTCTCTATTCGATGTGGTGATTATGTCATGCGTCACTAAGTCCAAATCTCCACCTAACTGTGGTGTTGTATCGCTGACGATATCACTCAATCCACCTGCCGCAGATGCAATTGTGACCGCACCGCCACTTTCTGTTATTGTCACATTAGACCCGGCAGTGAATGCCAATGTCTCTCCACTAGCGAGGGTGTTACCACCTGCGGTGACTGTTCTAGGGGCAGTTATGTACGAGCCTAAGTCGCTTATCTGCGACTCAGTAATCGACAAGGCCGCTTGGTGTTGAGTCACGCTTGACTCGGATATTCTTGCATCTGCGAACGTACCTGATGTTATTTTGCTCGTCGCTAGATTTGGAATATCGGATGCTGCCAAACCATCGTCGAGTATGTTGATTTCTGTTGGAGTGGCTGTGATTCCCAGATTCGTCAGAGCGTTAGTCTTCTGTGTCCCACTGAGGCTTTGGTTGCTCACATCTATCCTCAGTCTGTTTCCTAGAGCATCGCTCATTGTAGTAGAGAAAGATGCGTCATCGTTGATAGCGGCAGCCAATTCGTTTAGAGTATCTAACGCTGCTGGAGCAGAAGCGACCAAACCTGAAACTTGGGTGTTGACGTAAGCCTTGATTGACTGCTGACTAGCCGCTTTTGTAGCCGAGTTAGAATTCATGTCATCTTCATCTAAGAGGTCAGAGGAAATCGAGTAGTTGTTCGCATTGGCAGCGATGGAGTTTAATTTGCTGTGGTCAGCATCTGTGAATACGTTTGAGTCGCTGGCGGCTTCAACAGCGGTTCTGATTTCTGCGTTGCTCTGGTCAGCAGTCGCTCCTGATTCTATGCCGTCCAGTTTGTCGTGATGTGCAATAGACATCAAACCAGCAGACGAGGATGTCGCTTCCGAATATGTGGTGTTTGTATCTGTGGAAGATATGGTGATGGTAGATGCATCCGTTCTCGCTACGCTAGTTGCACCACTACCAACGAACTTGACATCATCAGTTCCGCTCCCGCTACCACCAGCGGTGAGCCTCAGTTTGATTCCAGAGGAGTCTACGACACTGGTAGAGTAGGTGGTGTTGGTGTTCGTCGTCTTGGCTGTCCAACTAAGTACGCCGTTTCCATCTGTGGTGAGGACTTGACCGCTACTACCATCATTACCGGGGAAGGTCAATGTAAAGTTGCTTCCAATGCTAGATGGAAACTTAATCGCCCCATAGTTAGAACCATTGGAATCAGCCTCAAAGAAACGAATCTGGCGGTCATTATCTAATACAATATTACCATACATATTGAGTTGCTTATACGCCTTTACCAGAGTATCTTCTATCTCTAAAACTTTGGTAGTGCCACTCGTTCCTGCTGTAGAGGTATTAGCATAGAATTGTAATTTACCGTTAGACGTTCTGTTCTCAAAGCGAACTACATCTTGTGCAACAGATACAAAGGCTCTGCCTGTTCCTCCAGAATCCTTGTACGATAATACGGTAGTGCCGGGGTCACTTGCTCCCCCTTCGGTTTCCATGTCGAATGAAATAAGTTGACCGCCACCCATGATGATTTTAGCGTTGGAGTTATCGGTATCTGTCACTTGGAGTTGTCCAGCACCATTCAATTCAATGACTACATTTCCATCACTGACTGATTTTATCTTCTGTCCATTGACATCCAAATCGCCACCTAGTTGTGGTGATGTGTCCCCACTCACATCTGTGGCTACAGTCACCCAAGAGAGATGACCACTACCGTTTACTTGCAGGAACTTACCATTCGAGTCACCACCATTAGGCCATCTAATGCCGTCTATCATCACATAGCCAGTGCCGTTGGGTGTGAGGTTGATGTTGCCATCTGTATTAGTTGAGGATACCGTATTGCCATCAATCTTGATGTTGTCAGTCTGCATGTACCCGTTGGAGAAGTTGATGTTTCCGTTCGATAGAGTGATGTCACCACTCTCTACAATAAGCCCGTCTTTTACCCTGAAATCCTTTATCGCCATCTAATCACCTCATATCTCGAACGCTTGCCATCCTACCTTCATAGTGTAGTTCTTACCACTATCGTTTGGATTCGCTACCAGTCTAAGAACCCCTGCTGCTAGAGTCGTTGTAAATGTAGCAAGAGCAGTCGTGTTTCCGTCTGAGCGAACTGTGGCGTATACCGTATGATTGTGTGCTGTGGCATTTTGTCCCGTTCTACCATCGTGATTCACGACTATCTCAGTCGTCTCGAATATGTTGTCCGTGGTGTTTCTCAACTCCACTAGAACCTTCGCACCACCAAAGTGCTGCGTGTTGAACAAGTCAATCACCATGTTCTGAGAGTTGCTGACGCTCTGAGTCAGATACTCCATACCCATTCCGTCTTTGATTTGGAAAGACGCCTTCGGAGTGGCTGTGTTCACGCCGACCCTGTCCTCACTGACATCTACGAAGAGAGTGTCTGTATCTATAGCCATGTCGCCTGTGCCGCTTATCGTAGCGGCGGTCACCGCTGTTGCATTTAGGGTGTCGAAGAAACCTGTGGCAAAGCGAATACCAGAATCACCCAAGTTGAAAGTGCTATCCGCGCTTGGGTAGATGTGTTGGTTGAAAGTCCAACCCGCTGTACCGCTGTTCCAAGTTATAGTCTTGTCACTAGCACCCTTGAGTGTTATACCACCACCGTTCGCAGTGACGTTGGTAGGAGTGTCCACAGCACCGAGTTCTATGTTCTTGTCATCCACCGTGATTGTCGTGCTTGACACTGTGGTCGTACCACCGGAGACAATGAGGTTTCCATCGACAGTCAGGTTGCCTTCTGCTGTCAGAGTGTTTCCGTTGCTTCCAATGGAAGTCACGCTTGGTAGAGTGGTAGGTAGGTCACCCTCAGCGATTGTATCGAATATGATTGCATCAGGTGTGCTGTTGACTTGCAAGAACTTGTTAGCCGCACCAGAGAAGTTATTTGGAGTCTGAGAGAGACCTGTGAATGTGAAACTGGCATTCGTTATATCCCCATCCAATACGAACTTGGTGGTATTGTGATAGAATCTATTCTCGGATGTCTTGTACCATATCGTACCAGCGTTACCGGGGTTGCTACCTGCTGCCGTGAACTGCACTCCAGTAGCACCAGTCACAATGCCACCAAGACCTAGATTTGTGGTGTTGAGGGTATTGCTACCAGATGTCCAAGAGAGGTCTGTGTCGTTGGTGAAACTACCATCAGCGGCTCCTAGTTGTACGGCTGTAGCACCACCAGAGGATGCTGATGAGGCGAAGCCGCTGGACATTATCCTCTGCCAAGCAGAACCATCGTAGGTAAACACAGAGCAAGTCTGTGGAATTACCGCCACACCACCATTGACAGTAGAGTTGAATGTCACATTGTGTGTGTTTGCTGCCGCGTTAGATACCATCACAGAGTGACCGGGTGGAAATACTCCGCTGGGGTTTAGAGTATGCGCTCCGGTTGGAGTCAAGAAGAACTGATTGGCCCCATCGAACTTGAATGTCAAAGCGGAATTTCCATTGACGCTACGCAGCCTGTCTGGACCTAGTTTGAATGTCCTTCTAGCGCTGTCTTGCGTACCTGAGAAATAAAGCACGTTATTGGAATCTGCATCGAATCCCATCCAGATAGCACCAAACTTGGAAGCAGCGAACGCTCCATTCTCCTCGGAGCCACCATGCATACCATCTAACGCCGCGTGAGTGGAAATCCTATTGTTAGTAGCGTGTGGTGTCTCTCCTATAGCGCCATCAAGCATGGGGGCGAGATACATCGGCGTTGGTCTGAGGAACGTACGCATATCGTATATCTCTTGTATATCGACATTGAGATTACCACCGTTGCTAGATTGGTGTGTGGCTCGAATCACAGCCAGCACCGTAGACTGTTTCACATCCAAATCAAGAGAGCCATCCAAACCGGAAGGGTCCGTCAAAAACCCAGTCGGGTTTGCTGGTAATGTAGCGGAATTGCTACTCTTTTGCACCTTGATGTTTTTTACAGCATTGTCGTTGTGAGAACAGACGTACACTACGAATAACGCCGTCTCTCCACTAGAAAGCGCCGACGCTGTGCCTTGTACGTTAGCCTGTGTAAGTGCAACATTGAATGTGTTTGGGGCGCTAGAGCCATATCCATTGGCGAACGACACCAGAAGTCCATCGAGAACCGCATATCCTCCCTTTATCGTTATGGTATGGTTGCCATCATGGGATATTGCTCCCGGAAGTGATGCTGGTGTGTTTCTGTGTAAGGATTCAGAGTGACTATCCTCAAGTGCTATTATTCCGTTACCATGAACACCCTCATACAGATTGGTAAAAGATGGCGACATGATGAAGTCACCATCTGTTAATATTCCAGTGTGACCAGAGACAGCGTTACTACCCATTATTGCACCTCCATGATAATTTGCGCTATCAACTCATTCTCACTATTTTTCAGTATGGGTCTAAACGTGTGTCTAGCGATTGGTGTGAAATCATCAGTGTTTCTCATCTGAATATACACTTCTTTCAAAGTGTCATCGAATGATTGAGTGGAAGGTATGGTCGCTTCTATCAGAATAGTCGAATTGTCCATTATTTTCACTGTCGGAGTCAAGGTCAAAGCAGGTCTACCAGCACTACCATCGCTACTCGTAGCGGTACTACCATCATAGCCAAATGTTATCTCATTGATGTTATTGGCTATGGTTTCTACCAATAGTCTCTTTAAATGGTCATTTACTGTCATATTTCCACCGTGTTTCCTTCCTGACTCCCTATCCTGCTTATAGCGTGGACTGTTCCACCTTTATCTATTTGGGAAGCACCACCTATTCCGCTCAAATTTCTACCTAGTTTATGTCTATTGCTCCCAACAGTTGTTAGGAAGAGTTTGGTTGATATCTTGATTTCTACTGAGTTTGTTAGATTTAGGTTTTGAGTTTTCAATTGCGAATGGCTTTCTTTCTTGTTTATAGCGTCACTGGCATTGCCTTGTATGTTGATATCTTGCAATACATTTTCGACACCTTGTTCGACTAAAAGGAATTTGAAATCAGATTGTTTGTTGCTCATTCGATGGACAACTTCCGAAACGGAGTATTTTCTATCGTAGTATTCCACAAAATCACCTGCTCTTAGATGATGTAGATTTAGATGTCCATCGCTAGATATGCTTCCTTGTGTTAAAGCGTTCATTCTCAATCTGTTTCTAGCCACTTTACGAGCATCAGATTTACTTTTGACCGTCATATCGAAAATATCCGGTCCAACTATGACATCTGGATTTGCAGTAGTACCTTGTCTTTCTCTGTCGTCTAATGTGATTGTGACGTCATCATTCAAAGCAGAAGGAACACCCGTAACAGTGACTCTATTAGGGATAGAATTGACAGGATTTGCGTTTTTCTTTCCAAATCTAACATCACCATCTATTTTGGTTATTTCTCCCTCACGGCTAGATGGGAGATAGAGGATATTACCTTCTCTGGTAAAGGACAAGTTTCGCTTATCATAACGAGACAGGAAATTCAAAGCGGACAATAGATTTGTATTGTTGAAATCCTCTGCAACATAATTCATGCTTTGACTTCTTCTAGAAGCACCTTGATTGGAAACAGAAAGAGGTTGTCCTAAAAGAATGGCATTCATGCTATTGGCGACTTTGCTTGTTAGTCTAGTCACTAAGTCTGTGCTTCTCATACCGACATCTAGAGACACTCCGAAATGACCAGTGTTACCTGTGAAGCCTATCTCTTTCATCGTCTTTCCTTTCATGTTTTGCATTTCCAAACGAAGACCGTCAGTCACACTTTCACTAGACGACCATACTAGTCTCTTAGTGGGGTCTTGTTGTGAGTAGATTATCTTTGGAACTGAGTTCTTCCCCTTTGGTGTCCATATATCCGTGGTATAGTTACTGTCAGCGTGTGTGACGGCAATAGAAGAGCCAGATTCTATCAGATTGTACGCTTTCTCTGTAGAGACGCTGTAATTGGAAGTCTTGTTCTGCTGTATAGTTATCTTTCGCTTTACGGCTGGTACTTCTTCTATCTTCTCATAGTGAATAGCGTTGTCTACAAACACAGGCTTCCTCACATCCGTCATGTTGTTGTTCATATCAGTGTCGAATCGCCCTTTTGTGGATTGTATGACGGTCATGTGGCATCACCCGAATGGTCGCTAGTAGAGAAGGACACATCACCCTTGTGTCCCTTAGAGTGTAGGGATTGACTGTATCTCGCTTTGACGTTGTAATCCATCTTGTTAGCATCTTCATCGCTGTCTTCTCTTTGCCTTTTTCTCGCTGCATCGGACCTGTGATGTTGTAGTGTGTTCTCTGAGATTAGCACTCTTGTGACTGTGCTATCTAGACTCGTCTTATCGAAACCAGTCACTTCGCTTCCCGGTATGTTAGGTCCGAAACTCAGAGGAGTCTGCATAGCACCCGTTTCATCAAATACGTATATCGGCCAGTATGGTCCGTTGCTGTTAGGGTCGCTACCAGCGATGTAATTCGACGTAGCGCTTCTCCCTGTTGTCACTTCGTAGTTGAACAGACCGTACTTCCCGCCACTTGTGGCATAGTGGTAGTCTAGGTCATACTGAGGAGAACTGCTATGCAGGGCATTATTCACTCTGAACAGTTCTACATGTTGCTTGTCTAGGAGTCTTATGGGTCTTAGTAAGAATCTTACAGTCTTGTCTACATTGTTGTTTCTCTTGGTATTGAGATTGTATGTCGTAGCCTTCTGATACGGGTTGCTCGTTTTAGCGCTACCAGATAGGTTGTTGCGTCCCCAACCAGTGTCATCGAATACTCCGGTATACGACTTGGACTCCATGATATACGTACCACCGTATGGTCTGAACGGATTGGTATGTGAGAATCTCAAAACAGCAGAGACTGGTGAGCCGTTGCTCTGTCTTGAGAAACTAGTCCCTGTGAATGTAGCGTTGGCTAGACTCTGAGTGGTCTGCAAAGCACCATGCAACACTACTCTCTGTCCTACGTTTCTATCGGTATGTAGGCTGTGTGCTTCTGTGTTGATTATGATATGCGAGTCATCGCTTTCATCCTCGGTTTCTCCAACCACTCCTATTCTCGGACTAGAACGACTAATGGGGTCTTTATGGGGACTATCACCGACTATGTTCTCCACTCTGTCACTCACTGTGGCCTCTGGCTTCAACAGACCATCTTCTGCTATTTCTAGTCTAGAACTTATTCCTCTTGGGACTTCATTCGTCTGTAGCACATCATCTCTGGGTCTTAGTAATCCATCACCAAACAGAGGCTCGGATGTATTGTGACTCAACACAACACCAGTCTTCTCTATCGGGGTTGAGAGTGCTGTGAGTTTGTCCTCGTTAAAGTGGGTAGGATAGCGTATACCACGACCATTACCCATGTCACCTATCCTAAGAGAGTTAGTGGGACAGAAGACGTCTACGAGCGTCGTAGTGCTATTGTTATTCTCATCATTCAGTCTTCCCTCGAATCTTGGTATTGAGAATCCATTACTTAAAGAGACATTGCCTCCAGAAACTACGTTCTTCAAATTAAACAATGGTTTGCCGTTGTTCCATATTCTCTGATATGGGCTTCTGCTGTTGGTTCTATCATACTCATACGCATCTCCACAATCCCATGCTGGTCTAACACCGAATCCACGCACTGGAGCGCGTCTTATGTCCTCTCCACGCTCATTAGCCCACCAGTCTACCAGATACCACTGTGCGGCCTCAGACAACTCCACAACACCCTTTCCTTCACCATCCCCGAACCAGTCCCTATCGGCACGATTGTTTGTGGAGTTGTTAGGTGGTGCTGGGTTTCTCAGCGTTCTGAGTGGCACACCGAAGGGTCTCGTCATTCTCCTCCCATCGCTGTATCTCACTTGGTCATCAGGCTTGTCTATACCGAGCATACCAGTGAAGTTAGTCAATCTCTCCAGTATACCGACCTGTGACTTCGGTAGAGTTGAGTTGCTGTCACTATCTCCTCCTTTGTAGAGCCATCCATTGGTATACACTTCATGTTGTACCAGAGGACCAGCGTCGTAGTCTGTGGTCAACACAGCGTTACCTGACGCGCTCCCTCCCTCCAAATGCGCTCTAGCAGCAGGTATGCCCCATGTGGGCTTGTTGAGAGCCTGTCTCAATCCTACTCTGTAGCCGAACGCCCTTCTCTCGTTAGCGGCTCTGTCATTAGTGGATATACCGCTAGATACGGCGTATGGATACGAATTGCTGTCAGCGTCATTCCAATTGAGTTTCATCGAATCGTAGTCACCCGGTTTGTCCCAAGATATGGACGCTAGGATGTATTCCTCTAGGCTACTGGCTTGTGGACCACCTCTTGTACCGCAGGGCCAGAACCTGTTGTATACCGTTATACCGAAGTCACCACCAGTGCTGCCGGGTGAGTCCGTCGAGTCTCCTCCATCTAGCACTCCTGTCTTCGTATTGGCGTCTGGTGGCTTCTGCTTTAGGGAGAATGGTCCTAGACTCATGGCATAGGATGCCTGTTGGTAGTGTATGGTCTCGAAATGCTCCGGCACTGCGTTATACATAGCCGCATTGTAGGAACCAGCGTTCCAAGCCCTATTGCCCATGTCATCTGAGAAGTAGGTGTAGGGCTTTCCTAGATTCGGATGCCATAGGCAGATGAAAGCATCTGGAAGATGTTTCGATGATGTGTCCCTAGAACCTTCAATTACACTATCTAGATAATTAGCAAATACACTTCTTTGAGTATCTTTCAAAATATTATCAGATGTAAATAAATTATATTGTGAAGATAGATAAATAGTAGCACCATTATATAAATTAGAATAGAAAGTAGCACCTTCTCCAGAATTAGTTACTTCTAATTGCTTTGGAAGATTAATTGCATCTGCATCATGTCCATCTCTCTTAGTGTAAGCGGTACTGTAGGTATTGCCGTCTTTAGCCACAAAATACAGTTTCTCCCCGAATCGAGGCTTTACAGGGAATAAAGTAGCATCATCTACAGTGATATTACCTGCTCCAGAATTAGATGATATTACAGTGCATTTTGGTATTAATGATGTATTTTGTAGTAATTTAGAATATATATCTGGGTATATTGATGGATATCCTTGTAATGTTAATTGATTTCCAATACTACCGTAGGTACTTTTACTAAATTGATAATATTGATGAGGTGCATATTGGGTAGTTCCTGCACGTGCATCTGGTTGTTCTATGCTATCTGAGGATAATCCAGAGAATAGAACGCTCCACCACGGGATGTTTAGTGTGTATCCGGGTGTTGCTTTGCTGTATTTTGGGCTATATGGGAAGCCACTTCTGGAGAACGATGGGGACTCATGTAGATTTATTCCGAAATAGTTGTGAAGAAGCAACGGTGGTAGTTTAGTGAATTGACTGCCATAGTCTGGATTAATGTCTAGTAGCACTTCGTTCATGAATACCTCACAGCCTCTTACATCCGCTTGTGTGGCGCGAGCGAGAATTAGGATGATGCCGCCTACGTTGGAGAAGTCTTCTTTGATGCCTATGACGGTATTGACCTGTTGGCTGGTGAGAGCGTAGGTTCCACCGTTGAGGTTAAATCCTTGCAATTGTGAAGCGAAGAGATTGGGTTGTATGATAATCTGGTATGCTCCTACCTCAGCAGGGTCTGGGAAGTGATTGTCCAAAGTGTAGTTAGCGCCCGCTGCGAGCGTTATACTGTGTCCACCTACCTTGTTCATCACTCCTCCCTTACCGCTTGTTGCTAACACACCATATCCGTCATACCGTATTGCAGACTCGAACATCAGAGCGAAACCACCGCCATGTAGGTCACTCGGTCCACTAGGTAGGGCATCCAAACCTAGATTGAGTTCAGCCTCTAATGGGTTTATCTTCTCGGTTATATCCAAGTCTGATTTCACTGCTGGTCTGGATGCTATCGTCTTTATCTTGTCATCTCTGAGAATCGAATCCGCTGTCTTTATCCTAGCGTTGTAGTCTATTCTGCTTCTCCTGTATAACGACTGATATAACGGATGAGCCCAGTGTCCGGGTAGCATCGGCATTGTTGCATTGATGAAGTGATGCCCCATTCTTGGGAAGGGCATTGGTGTCATCACCGGCTTGCTGTATTTATCGTACGCAATCGAACCAGCGCTCTTGTATTCCGTATGTGCCATGTCAGGCGAATTGCCGCTGACCTCTGAATGGTCTCTCAGTCTGTTGGCTGCGAAGAGTCTTGCGCTACCTGCTGGTATGTAGTAGGACGGTACGACCTTGAGGTTGGTTATGGTTTGACTAGCGAGGAAAGATGTGAAGTCTATGTCACCCACTACACCAGTGAAAGTCTGACCGCTTATTCCGGTATACGAGGCTACGACTCCTTCATCCGTAGAGGGATTGTATATCCTGATGAACCGTCTGTTGTCACTGACTTCCTTGCTGCCGAAGCCAGCCTCAAACACATCTGTGTCGATAGTGGCACTCACAGTTAGAACCGATGTGGATGCATCCCAAGAACTACCAGATAGGTCATTGGTTTCTAACCCAGCAGCGTGTGTGTATACCGTAGGATAACGATGGGTATGAGTGTGTCCCATCTTCGTGATATGGAAGAAGAGAGTTCTATCGTGCATCTCGAATGAGTTCTGAGACGATGTGTTATCCCAACCGTTTCTAGTGCTTTCCTCGGTCAATGGGTCGATGTGTTCCCAGTTGTGGTCCTCATATGTGGGATGCGCTCTTGGGTTGCTGACGCTGTTGTCAAAGAGATGCCCTATTGACTGCTCAGGATGCTGCATACCCCCTGAGCCCATAGTCTCTCCCTGATACGCTTGTATTGGGTCAAAGCCCGACCTCACCACTATGTTGCCCGGTATGTGATTCGGATTCGGTAGTTGTATCTTCAAGTTAGGAGTGTTGCCGCTGTTAGCCAACGCTGGAGCGAGGCCAGTAGTGCCTCTGTTCGTTGGTATTCTGAAGCCACGTATGATAGTCCCCAATGGGCTTCCACCCTCTATCCTATGCTCTTGTCCCGTGTCATCTACGACCGTTATGCTCTCGAACTGAGTCTCCTCGTTCGGTATGTTCAACACGTTGTTGATGGGATATGGGTTCTCCTTCGCTAGAGAAGGATGAGATAGTTCCTGTGCTTGCAATACTGGTAGCATGGCGCTGTTGGTGGTCTCGAACGAGAATCTGTTATTGCCGAAAATCTTCTCTCCTGTGGTATACGCATTGTTACCGCTAACACGAGTCACCCACGGCACAGCGCCTAGACCTCTGGCATTGACAGCAGGTAGGGTCAGGCTTCCTCCATCCATCCTCTTCCATACGACATTCTCCACCGTGAAGTTCTTCGCGGCTAATTTGGACTGCATCTGATATGCATTGACGTCTTGCATCCAGAAGCCATCGGTAAAACCACTCTCGCTGGTGTAACTAGTCGTATATTTGTCAGCCGCTACGTTTCTCTCTACGTCTGTTGACGTATGTAGATTGATGGAGCCTATCGATACATCTAGGTCATTCAGAATGCTACCAGTCTTGGCTCTGTCGGGAGTCGCATTTTCCAACTCTGTATCAGCGCTCACAGCGCCATGCAAATGGACTTGACCTCCAGCGGGGTCATACAAGTCGTCTGCCCAATTCGTATTACCGGATATGTTGTCACCAACAGGTAGAGCCATGTCATGAACAATGAGAGCCTCTACGTTCGGACCAGCATTTGCTGTTGATACGAATCTGTCTTGCCCGTGTATTCTCTCATCCCAAAGCGTCGTTCCTGCTGATTGTATGGGGTTGCTGGATAGACCTCTAGCATGTAGCCAATCACCAGTGGCCGTTACGCCATCTCTGTCGAACTTGGCTACCAATGCCCCTTCGGACTCATGGGCTACGACTAGGAAGGCACTCGTAAACACACCTTGTGGTGATGTGAGTTCCTCTGGTGGTTCGCCATTAGATGTGGTTGCTGTTGCTGTTGATTTGTATTTGTAATTCACTGGGTCAGCAGAGAAGTCAGCACCACTGGTATCCTCTGTGTCTCGGAATGTGTAAGCCCCTAAGCCATTAGAAGCCATATCAAACGGATGTCCACTACCATAGAGTTCTAAGGAAGTGTGAACATCAGATGTTGCTGTGAAGAATCCATCTAGAGTTGGTAGAGCCTCTGGGCTGTTATTAGCCGGATTGATTGTAGGAAGATGCCCATACGTGTTCATGACTGTACCAGCAGACCCGTATGGGCTGAAAGCCAGATACGGATGATATGCTCCTAACCCAGCAGCGTAGCCCGTACCACTTGTGGCTTTGTCAATCTTGAGACTGTTCAAGTATGAGTAACGCTCTCCATGCCAACCGACTGCACCTATCGGCTTTGTTCTGTCTACAGCATCTACTATGCCTGAGAAGTGCGCTTGACACATGTGGTCTCTCGCAGACACATCCTCGTTGTTGAAGCGAATGCAACCAGCCTTCGCCCAAACGAATAGGCTCTTTGTAGTATGACTGGTGGTAACAGTACCATCGATAGTTTTCTCAAACTTCGTTTCCCCAGTCTTTCTATTAGGTGCTAAGTAGAATCTCACCTTGAAATGACCACCATCTGGAATCACTTCTCTTGAGTGATATGGTGCATATGAGACGCTGGTTTGGATAGTGTTGTCACTGGTGTCTATATCAGCCCTCAACCAACCACAAGCGGGTATTCGCTCCGCTTGTTCCTGAGTCATGTTGTTAAGGCCATCAGATTCTATGTATCTAGGATGCGAGGAGTAATCGTAGTCGCTACCACTAATAGTACCCATATCAATCCAACCATATCTATCCTGCCTCATTGCATTGCCCATAGACGGCATATGAGTGCCTCCCAGAGCCTTGAGCGCACCAGCACCGGGGAAGGCGTTGATGGCCGCTCCTAGCACCGTAGCGAGTTCCTCTCCGTTTTGACAACGAGTAGCATCTACGACGATATACTCCATCTTCGTGTTGCCTATTGTGAAATTGGTATCAGGACTGATTGAAATGTAATCCTGTAATGTACCCAGCAGAGGCCCAGCGACTCTGAATGCGGTAGGATGAATCTGATTGTTCCTCTCCCATTGCGAGGATGAGTTGCCTCCTAATATCCTAGTGTCCTTCTTCGGGTGCTTCGGGTTGAATGTTATCTGGTTATCCATCCAACTCCCTCCAGCATGAAAGCCTCCATCCATGTGATATACCATGTCAGATGCTGCTTTGATGCCGAAACGTGTGGCAAAAGGAGCATGATTCATAGGATGGATGAATCTTTTACCCTGAGTGAATGTCGTTTCCGCTGTTATCCTCTGACCGTATACCCTACCATGTGCGGGTCTTTGTTTTGAAACTATGAAGTCACAATACCCAGCAGGGGGCTCCCAGTTTCTCACTGCTTTCCAATGGAAACCTGCACGATTATGGTAATACGTATCGTCGTCTGGTAAATACTCACCATATCGATTTGTTATATGATTGGGGAATTGCATCCTCCCACCGTTAGAGAATCTAGGTACTTTTGCCCAAGTGTTACCACTGGTGATTATCTTTCCAGAGTGTGGCTCTTTGATGTTATGATTGGCAGTGTTAGGATTGGTATCGGCAACCTCTTTTGTGAATGGGAATGCCTGTCCGGGTCCGAAGATGATATACGTCGTCTTGTTGTCAGTACCATCCCTGTGGTCTTGGTATCTCGCTGTTGGATGTGCAAATCTCATCACCAGTGGAATGGGTTTTGCTTTGACCACACCATTGGAATAAGCGGAAGAGCCTCTGTCCAAATCAGTAGTGAGCATGTTATCCTTGTTGAAGAATGGGGATGTGAGACTGGCTCTGTGTTGATTACATAGAGGCGTTCCGGGGAAGAAAGCCATGACAGCGTTGCAGTCAATCATAGCATGACTAGACAGAATCTCATTCGCTTCCTGTATGCCAGCAGAGCCAGTTGGTCCATTCGCATATGGGTGGGTGTAGAAACTTGAGTAGTCATTCTGTGTACCGTCATTGATGTCAATCACAGCACCGCTGAAACCACCACCGAAGAAGAGAGGTATGCTATGGTCATCACTGTCCTTGCCACCCTTGAAATGGACGATTGGTGAAGAGAATGCACTACCTACGGAACGCAATCCACTCATTTCCTTCGCTCTATCCGTAGACGCTATTCTAGAGAGAATCACCTCACCACCAAGAGGCGGAGCCATAGGCCAATTCTGACCAGTGTCTAAATCAACTGATAGTTTCTTGGCATCTGCGCTTCCCTCCGCCCTCATCATGATTGACTTGCCATCATTGAGGAATCCTCTGAAATACTCAGTTCCAGCCGTTATTCTACCTATTCTCAACGAGTTAGTAGTAAAGCCTACTGTAGTCGCTGTACCGCTCCAACCACTACCACTTGGTAAATCGATGTAAATGAACTCCTGACTTCTATAACCAGAACCAGCGTTGTTCACAACAATGCTGGTAATTGGGAAAAGGCCATTATTCCACGTTATATCAACAGTCAGTCCCGTACCATGACCGTCTTTGGATACAGTAGTGTGTCCAGTGGTCGTTCCAGAGGTAGGATGAGTTCCCGAACCATCTACATCACTAGTTGAAATGAAAAAAGAGTAAACTTCTGATTTATCAGGTGGGGGTGTGAAATTCCACATAGCGTGTTTTAGATTTATCTGATGAGGCCAACAGTTCTTCGCTGCCGATATACCGTGGTCAGCGGTCTTCTTTTTACTCATGTTGTCCTTTATGTCAGTTGGAACTCCTCCTGCAAGGAAAGCAGTGTTCACAGCATTGACTGTAGCGGTGGCATTACCCCCACTTGGATTGACTATGGTGATTGTGTCTCCTATCTCAAAACCATCTCCACGTGAGCCTGTCTGGAAATTGAGACCGGAGAAATTGTTGTTGAATACTATAACATTGATACTTGCACCACTACCAGAGCCACCAGTGACTGTGTGTGGGTTGTTAGCAGCATTCCAAGAAGAACCACTGTTGGTAACAGTGAGTCCATATAGGAGCGTTCCATCTACAGTGACAGCACCACCACCAATAGTGGTACTACCACCACCTATACCTCCCGGTCCCAAAGTCAGTATTCTGCCCATAACATCGTTATCTGTGGCAATCCAATCATTCACGGAAAGACCGAGAGTGCTGTCAGAACCCGAAAAAACAACCTTGTCTTGTCCCTCGTAAATAGGTGTATCAATGAGTTTAGACATAGAACTCCAGTAGTTCTCGACTATAGCCAGAGAATTGTCAATCATAGGAAGAATGTGGTCGCCGGGAGTTCTTGTGAAACTCTCACCACGTAGATTTCTAGTCCAAGAGGTCAAATCCACAGAAGCGTTGTTTGAATCTACTAGGACAGGTGTGGCTGTGTTAGTGTTGGAACCAGAGCCCACAGTCGTGATTTGAAGTATGTTGTATGGTATGTAGCCACAGTCAATCTGCTTACTGGCCTCTAGATTGGCATCGGTGTTATTTGCAACCGAGCCGTACCAGAAGTCCCATTCGCCCCCAGCGAACACCGCTCTATTCATTTCTCCTAATTCTAAATGAGCAGCATGTATTCCCAAGTCCTTGAATAGAGTTGCTTTGTATTTCTTGGAGAGTGGAACAACGTCGTTCTGAGGATTGTATGCTCTTATGACGATAGCGTCTTTAGCGACACCCCATTCACCGAAAGTTCTACCATCTGTCGCATACATGTCTGTGCAATCGAAAAAATGACCATCTGTTCTATCAGCATTGACAGCAGCGGCTGTAGCAGCAGCAATCAACTCGTCTGTGACTAACGTAGTGAAACTAAGATGAGGAGATATCTGATACTTCTTGCTGGTCTCTATATTCGATATACCAACCACGTTGTAAAGGACATTACCGACCCTACTCTCATAGTAGAAAGTCTCTCCAAACCCTCTGCTTGCGTCTGTGGAGAAACTGTTGGTTATCTGCATCATGCCGTTTTCCTTCGGGAAGCCGAGGTATCCCATCTTGTCATCGTGAGTCATACTGGCATAGGGCTCAGATAGGGTGACAGTCAAAGTTGAGCCAGAGAGAGCGAGAGTCGCTCCGACGGTCGTTCTGTGTTTACTAACAGGATTCCAAAGATTGCCTCTGTAATTAGACAACTGTCTATCGGTATTGCCACTTATAGCACCGACGTTTCCAACAGTTATATCAAGAGTACCAGTTGCATCACCTTCACCAGTCATGTTCTTACCGATAGTGAATCCTCCTTCTGAGATGTCTTTGTCGTTGAAGAAGATGCAAATCTCGTTCTCTATGGTGCTGGGTAGAATGGTGTTCTCGTTGGCGAACTCATCCCCTTCCTTCTTGTAGATGTATCTCAGACCTTGTTTGTTCCCTAAGTGGTCCTCGAACTGCAAACCGAAGATGTTGGAGTTCCCAACTCCGTTTCTATCCTTAGCAGTGACGTAGGACGAGTAAGTCGAGACTGGACTTCTACCGTATCTCTTGTCGAACTTGGTATCACCATCATTGCCGAATCCGAATCGACCAGCATCAGGAGCCCATCCGGGTACTCCACTAGCAGCCAAACCACCAAAATTCACTCTGGCAGTAGCCTTCTCTCCCGTTCTCAAACCCTTGACTAATGTGGAAGTAGACCCTTGAACGTCTAATGATTCCAATGAGGATGTGTTATGTGACATGCCTCCTGTGTTCTCTGACATTCTGGATAGAGCGTGGAACTCCTCGTTTCCAAAGTCATTAGGGCTCTTAGTGTCCTCACCCGTCTGAGTGGAATGAATGTATTGTTGCAATGTGGTTATCGGAGCAAAAGGTCGACCATGCTTGTTCAACGGCATAGGAGCGGGGTGCATATTCTCCCCCTCTGCTTCCTCTGGTAGAGCCCAGAAGTTCCTCCATCTTCCTCCGTGTCCTATTAAGAAGGAGGGTTGGTAGGGAGTCTGTCCCTTGCTGTTGTCTAACCACACGCAGAAGTTCCTACCGGATGCTCCCGGCACTGTGCTGTGTATAACAACGGTGTGTCCTCTGTTGCCATTCAAATCTTGTACCTCTCTTCCTAGATGCGCTCTCAAATAACCCATGTGGGTTCCCTTGTCCTTGTTGTCATCGCTCCAGAAAGGAGATGGGTCATGCGCTGACCCGTCCTTGAGTCTACCATTCAATGCGGCATATTGATTGATTACCCTGACTATCTCAGCAGCGCCGCTGAATACATCCACTACTCCTTCCTTCTGCCCTATCTCACCCAAGTCGATTGACAGCCTTCTGACGAAGTCCATGTCCTTCCACTGGGGTAGGTGTTGGAGTCTCGATTCCTCATGAGAGGACAAGTCCAAAGTAGTGTTTCTTATTCCCTTCAGACAAAGGAACGCAGGTATGACTCTGGTTCCATCAGGAGTGTCGAAAGATGTGCCTGTCTCTATGAATGACCGACTAGAAGCACCCACCGTAGGATTAGATTGTTGGTAGAATCTATTGAGGAACAAAGAGGATGTGAAGAGACTACCACGAAGATGGTGTTGGCTCATTGGATGATATACGGAAGCCGCTAGTCTACTAACAGCGAACTCGTTGGTTCTAGGTGTGAGACCATCCCCGATGAATAGCCTATCGATGAAGCCCGTGTCGCTGTTGAGAGTGAAATTACTGTGAACCACATGACCTATCGCCTTACCAGCAGCAAGTGCCGACATTCTGTTTTCGTTCTTGGCTAGTCTTCTTCCACTCTGATTGTCTGTATCAGAGAAATCCTCTGGAGCGATTTTTCTATTCGCCAAATCATGCGCATATGCTCCTTCCATGAATCTGGATTGTTCCGATGCTCTGATGAATCTGTTCTGTGAGGGATAACCGTTAGCAACGTCTATCTGAGTGGTCAAGGCGCTAGGACCATTACCCAGACTGTGCTTTCCTTGATATGCTAGGTCATAGAATAGTTGGCTGTCGACTCCATGACCCCCTATCTTTCTAGGAAAGCCTATTTGAGTCGCTTGTGGACTCGTCTGGACTTGCATGTGAATGTCCTGTAGAGCGATGAACTCCCTATCATGTGCGACATCATAGAGCAACACTCTCGCATGACCCTTCTTCTTGAGATAGGGGTCTAGATAGGCGACTGTGGGTGCTTGAGAAGCGGTCATTCCTAGAGCCTTGTAGTTCTCTTCTACTGTCTTGTTGATGTGTTGAACTAGATTCCTAGCAGTCTCCATGCAGTCGTTGCCAATGAGGAAGTTCTCCAGAGGAATGCTGTCTCTTGGATTGGTGGTGTCTAACTCGCCCGTACCTCCATTGAATCCTCTCCAGACCTGCGACTCGTTCAACACTCCTCTGCTCTTGAAGAAGAGTCCCTCTACTGCATGTGGGTTGTTGTATGACATGTTTGCCCATATCGTATCTCCATCTCTCATGCCACCAGCGGCATATGGGTTCATCCACTTGGTGTTGAGTATGGCACTTTCGTCCTCGTAATCGGGCAATTGGACGTATAGAATCCCACCAGCGGTAGTCGTATTCGCGGTGAGGATTATGTCTCTCGCTCCACTTCCATATTCCTCTACTCTGCTGACTACACCTAGATAACTAAAGTCATTAGCAACCACCTCGTAGAGAACATCTCCCTTTCTTACACTCGGCCTCTTTGTGGCACTAGTAATCAATTCACCAGCAGTCGGTGTGACAGATATCGTGTTTGAACTATTCCCATTGGCAGCGATGCTCATACCAGTGGATTCAGTAGCCGCATTCATTTCCACAAGCATGGCGTTGTTATCATGAGTTCCCATGTGTATCTGTTGTCCCTTAGATAGAACCCTTCTACATCTTCTCGTCAATGTCAGAGTGTCGCCTATTGCTGGTGACCAAGTGGAGCCAGATGAGTTTCTGTAAGTGACTATGGTGATGGCCTTCGGGTCAGTTGCTTGACTACCCGTCACTTCTACGTCATTGAGAAAACCCCAATACTGCGCTCTCTGTGTTCCATCTACAGTGCCTACTTGCGCTTCGTATATAGGTTGGTCATTATTAGGAGTGGATGTGCCGCTGTAAAATCTGTAGATGTCCCTCAATGGATTCAAAGATGTAAGAGAAGTCGAGTTTGCACTATTGTCGACGTAGATTTGATGAAGTATGGGAAACTTTCTCATGTCCTCATCTGACATGGTTATGGCCCAAGTTTTGATGGGTACACCATCATCCATCTCATTCTGGCTTAGAATCTCTTGTACGTTAGTTATCACACCAGAAGCGCGTTTCCCTTCTATCTTCTCAGCATGTGGATTGGTCTCTGGTCCCGCTTTGAGTTCGATTGCACTGACGTACTTCCTAAGACCATAATCGACGTTCCCACCTTGAGTCTTGACATTAGCAGAATCGTAGTAGAACTCTGCTCTTCCCTCATAATCAGCAGACGGAGTGAAGTAATCTGTGCCTATCCTCTTCATATCAGTTTGTGGTGTAGGGGATGATGTTGAGATTGACAGGCCAACTTGCAGGGATTTAACGAAGTTCTCTGAGTATGCATCCTCTCCCAAAGCAGGTATTGTAATGTAATTGTCAGGATAGTCAGGTAAGTTGTTTATACCGGGAGAAGTTACGGTATTTACACCTGAGTAATAACACCATTCTCCATCAGGTAAGAAGACTCTACGATACCTAACCACATCATCCACACCCTTGTATTCTGTTCCACTGGTAGAGACAGAGGGGAATATGCTGGCATCTTTGACGTTGATTTTTCCTGCAAAAGTGATAGTAGGAAGATAAAAATCGGTAATGGTGGTGGAATCTGTGTATTTGTTCTTTCTCAAAGCCAACGCATATGAAGACTCAACTTCTCTATCGACTTGCTCAGAACCTTTCATTCTCCTTCCGACTGGATTGGGATTCCAAGTGTGTGCGGTCATGGTGGCATCCAAATGCACTTTGAATGAATTGTCAGGACCAACTGATATACCACGAGCATCATCGCTGAACATCTGATTAGCGAAGAATGGAATCTCGACTAAGGCTCTCGTACTAGCATACTGAGTGCTTAGTTGGTAATCGTGCGTGACATCGCTCCCCGCTTGGAACATCCTGTCATTGACTGTGGACCCGTTCTCTATCAGAGAAAGTTCTCCGAAGTCTGCTTCACTCATGATGGTGATGCTAACAACGGTGTCACCACTGGCTGAGTTAATCAGATGTCCTTCTTTCTTCAGGAGGTCTGTCATGGTGGTGTATTCAGTTCCGTCTCCTGAGATGAAATCCCCACTCCCCAGAGTAGCGGTGTAACTGAAATCGAAATTCGCTGCTGCTTTCGCTTCGTATCTAGCACTACCACCAGACGGCAGATACACCCTACCGTATCTTGGGAAGCCGTATGTTCCCCAACTAGACATGTCTGAGGAGTTGTTGTTCAACGGCTCGACATACAAGAGTTGGTTGCTAGTGTTGTATTTTATGGCATTGAGAGCGTAAGCCCTCCTAGTGGAATAGGGAGCGTGTGCTAGAATGCTCTTGTCGAAGGTGGGGTTGATGTCCATCGCACCTTGACCGGGTCCACCTAGAGTGACTGAGACGACAGGTGAGTTAGGCTCTATCTCCTTGACTATGTGAGAGTCAGGGCTACCCTTGCCTCTGAAGTCCACAGTGGCATTAGATATACTTCCTGTCACACCTTCACAAATGATTCTGTCATACCCTCCAGCATCATCCTCACTAGCAGCAATAGAACGAACTTTGGTTCTGCTCATCAGATGATGAATGTTGACTATGTTGGCCTCATCGTATGTAGTTAGATTAGAGAAAACGTGATTCAATTGATTCGTCCTTCTTCTATCTGAAGGTTGAATGATTAGTCTCATGTCTGCTCCTTGAATTGTATTAGTTGCGAAAATATTGTCTATGATGTCAAAGACCTCATGCACTTGGGAACAAGAACTAGAAACTCCTTTGTCGAATTCTCCATTGGAAGGAGAGGTCACTTTGATATCTGGTTCGACTATTTTACTTTCATCAGGACCATCTACTAGAGGTGGGTTTTGTGCAGCGGAGTCAATAGTTAGTAGATTGAATACTGAGTTGTGTTCTGATTTTTGTGATACCGAATCCAAAACTATCTGAGGAGTGTTGTTCTGTATAGCATCAGTCTGAGCGTATGGAGTGTGATTGACTGGTGTGAGAGACTCATCTAATTCGTCGTCGCTGTCATATCCCTCGCTGTTATCACCAATCAGAGTATGAGAATCTTCTAGCACAATATGGTCATTCTGCTCTGAGTTTATTTCTATAATACCACCGGGAGCATATAGAGTGGCTCCACCACTCACAGCGCTGGCTATTATGTCATAGATGTAGTTTCCACTACCAACGTCAACAGTGGATGCGGGAACGGTCTTCTCTACCATCAATAGTGGCACATTGGTGTTACTGGCATCCATAGAAGCACCTGTGAAATCTATAGCGTTATAGTGAATCTCAACATACGGAGCCATGTTGTATGTAGAACGCAAAACAGGAACGTGAAGCAGAGCGATTCTACTTTCCTTAGAGGGTCTTAGATGGTGCTTTCTCAACTTCTCATCAGGAGAGTGTCTCATCGGTGGCGCTGGTCCTTTCAACAGGAACGGCTCGTAACTGAAATTAGCACCACCTATCGCTAACAGTCTCTTGGTTCCCGTTATATTCACACCTTGAAACGAATTGTAGACTGTGTTTACCGTAGAGGAATTCTCTACGTGTTTTATGTCAAAAGCACCTAAATTACGATAGATGTCTAATTTGCTGTTTATAGCCAACTGACTGCTGGCATTCAAATCCTCGTCATAATGCAGTTCCACCATGTCAGCAGTGCCATCTCCTTTGACATTCACAATCTCCTCACTCGCTGGTGGTAGAATACGTAAGGCAAAATGTCCATCAACATGATTCTTGATATGACGACCACTGTGACCCAAAGCGAATTTTTCGTCTATCGCTGTCGGCCACACTACTGCAAACGGGTTGTCAGTGTCATTCGTTGTAGTAGACATTCTACTTGAATAAACGAAACCATGATTCTCATTACCACTCTCATCTATCACCATCTGACCCGTTCTATCTATTATCTGGGTAGAGTAGTGAGGAGGTTGGTATGGTTTGCCTGTAGCAACATCAACTAACAAATCAGCGCCTATGACAACGAAGTGATTATCCACATTGGTAGTGTGAGAAGTATGCAACAGACCTCTCTTTCCATTGGAAGCAGAGTCGAAATCGAGATGTATGCTAGAGATAGTAAGTTGCCCGTTAGATGTGTTGATGCTCTCCAGCCTGACTCGCTCTGGTGGTTTTGTGTTGGGCTTCCTAGTGTTGGGATTTATGGAATTGGGATTTATCAGTAGATTGAAAGGAACATGTGGAACCTGATGAGTTGTGCTTCCAGAACTACCGGGTTGTATGACGATGTAATTGCCGCTGCTATATGGAGAAGCGGTGAAGTCTATCGTTCCACTGACCTCACTCTTGCCCGTGAGTTTCTTGGCTAACTCTGTAGCATCTGTGGTGCTGAGAGTTATGATAGTCGCTGATGTATCTGAGAAGTTATACGTCTCCTCGATGGGTTCGATAGGCTCCTCGAACCTATACAGCAACAACGAAGAGGGTCTTGGTGCTGATGAACTATCTGAGACTATATCATCAGTGAATTTAGTGGATATGTGCAGCGTTTCCATCACACCTCTGAATTGACCCCCATATCCACCCACGTAGATGTGAGAGTCAGACTCAGCGATTTTGAAATCAGCACCATCAAAAGATTGTGACATCATTAGAGTACCATTTACATACAATTCGACTTTTCCATTATGAGCAGCACCTACAAGGTGAATGAGTGGTCTGTGGTTTCTATTCAAATCCGTGGCATCGTTGTAAGAGCCATTGAATCTGTTGTAGGAATCGTGTATGCCTCCGAAGTCGGAAGGAGGGTATACCGTTCCATCGTAGTTGTTTTCTTCAGCATTAGCGGTGCTGACAACATAAGTTTGAGGTATACCATCTAGAACCAAATTTACACTGAACTTCGCTGGACCGGGAGTATCTACATCACCTATTGATAGTGTGAACTGACCTTGTCTATGTGCGACTATACCACCACAATCTGGAACCACCCAAGCCTCAACAACCAGATGTCCTTCTTTCTCACCACCATATGGGTCTCCACTAGGAGACCTACCAACGAGAGTCCTAGCATCGAAACCCCCTTCTGGCTTCTTATGTCCCAGAGAGGTGAAACTGCCTTGTGGAATAACTATGCTATCTGAGACACCATCAAAGAAGAAGGCATGATTAGAGTCACCTATCGCTGTCATTCAATTCAACCCATCCTGTTTATCGGTGCGAATATCATAGTGTAGACGTAGACGTTCTCACCAGCATCGTATGAGACATCGAACTTGGTGACTGTCCCTTGTATACCGCTTGTAAATCCGCTCTTTGAGAACTCCACATTAGCGGGCTCGTTGTTCTCCTCTGAGCCCTTGTTGCCAAATGGGTTATTCGGCCCTCCTTCAACTATACCATGTTTGAACCTACCAACTGGAACTAGGAAGTTTCTAGCAACATACTCTTCCGATGCACCTGCTTGCACCAGAGAATTGTATGGTAATTGTAGACCGACTATGTAGTCTCCTTTAGCGGGTTCCTGCCTTCCTGAAAATATGTTTATGTTAGTTCTAAGAGGACTACCTTTCGCACTGGGTATACTGTTGTTCACGACTCCCCATATGTCCTGCACCTTGTCACCAGCAGATTTTCGCACAGCGTCCTTACCCCCTGAAGGTAGACTCACATAAGGTGGACCTTGTTTGTTTGTTACAGAAAAAGATGTTCCAATAAAACCACCTTTTGCAACACCAGAGGTTTTCTGCGTGACTTTAACACCAGCGTTATACTTTTCACCACCCCAATCGCTTACGCTCTTTACTGTGGCAGTAAAATAAGGACTGAGATGCGAGTGTTGATTGATGCAATTAGCAAAGGCGGTCGCTAGACTCGTGGGTGTTACTCCTTTGTAATTACCACCTACATCATACCACTCATTGTGAACACTTTGAAGATGATTACCAGTCAAATCAATTCTGATTGTGGGATTGGTCTCACCAGAGAGATACTGAGTAGTATCACTACCACCATTACCAGAGAATGATTTGTAGTATATGTCGAAATAACCATTGTTGCTATTGGGAACGTCTCCAGCGAGAGTCTTAAGTGAAAATGCTTTGGCTACGACATTGATGTTAGTTGGATTGCTTGCTGATGGTGTGAAGTACCTACCCGCTGGTAAAGTTCCTCTATTCATTGTAGATTTCTCAGAATTTATGCTATCACCAGTTTGAGCCTCATCAGAGAAGTAGTATTGCAGATTAGCACCAGTGCCATACCAACCTGAATGACCTCTATGACCATGAAGGATTCCATGAATTACACCTCCTTCTGAACGACCGGGAATAAAATCATCAGGAGGACTCCTGATTCTTGCGAAATTTATAGTGGATGAGGATAACTCACCACCCGTTGGAATATGGTCATCTACAAACACTCCTTGTATAGTTATCATTGCTGAGTTGATGTTCATGTCTAACGAGTATCTACTGCTACCAGTGAAGGGCATGGGCTTGCCCCCTGTCTTTCTAGTGACGTTCATGTCTATCCTAGTAGCAGTCAATTCGATGATATTGCCATTGTCTTGAATCAGTCTGATTGGATATCCGTTTCTCGCCACTGCCATTTAATCACCTTCCGCTTATGTTGTAGGAAGTAGTATTGGAGTTTCTGGAAAGTTCATCTTGTATCATCGCTGCAACCTCCTCTGCCAGAGACCTCTTGTCGGTTCTATCCGTTATGCCACTGACTTCCATAGTGATGTTGAATGTCTGATTAACAGTACCAGCACCACCGCCGAAGCCAGAAGTGGTGTCTTCTACTCCACCACCACCACCACCATCATCATCACCACCGCCTCCAAATAGACCACCTATCTTGCTTACACCTCCAGATACGAATCCTGCTACCTTTCCAACAGCGCCACCCACTACCTTCTCAGCAGCACCGACTAAGTCAGTCAACATGTCTATCACATCTTGTAGCCCGACACCACTCAATGCATCTATCGCTGGTTTTATGAGAGTGTCGTATGCAGTGCCTATGGCACTGGCGGCTGTCTCGAAAGCGCTGCTTATAGCGCCGAATGGGTCGAGGTCTGATATGGTATCGAAGAGAGGCTGAACGTGTTCGTTCCATTTGTCGCTGACGAAAGTCCATGCATTTCCAAATGCTGTTTGTATATCTGCAACAGCACCTCCAACAAATCCACTGATATCGTTCCAGATGGGTGTAACGTGTTCGTTCCACTTACCTTCAATGTAAGTCCACGCCTCTCCGAATTTAGTCCGTACGAACTCTACTGCGCCGCTTGCCAGATTGGATACACTCTCCCAAGCGTTCGAGAACTTCTCCATTATCCAATCCTTAGCACCTGAGACCTTCTCTTGTAACGTAGTCCATAAAGGCATCACATACGTATAGAAGAGTTCTGACGCCTTCGTCATCGCACCTTCCCAATCACCTGTGAAGAAACTGAAAAACATCGATGCAGAGTCCTTTAGGAAATTGAATATCGGCATGACCACCGTATTCCATAACTCTGTCATCTTAGTTGTGAGATTGCCCCACGCTTCACCAAGCGTCGCTAGAGCATTTCTACCTGCGTCTAGGAGAGGCTGGTATATTGGAGCGATTGTCTCATTCCACCAGTCTTTGAATCCATTGAACTTCTCTATGGCCCAATCAGCGGCTTGACCGAAAGCGTTCTTCAATGCGGTTCCTATTCCAGAAACGAGATTGCTAATACCACTCATTGCGCTAGAGATACCACTAGTTGCACTCGACACTGCCGATAGTGAGTTCAGCAGTGCCGCCATCGACATTAGAAGTCCTCCGCATTAAGGAAGTCATAATCCAGACTTACTACCTCTTGGCTAGTGCTTGCCTTTGTTCTCTGCAACTCTGCGTCTTTCTTCTGCTCTTCTTCAACAGCCATAGCCCATGCGAGCGATTGTGTGAAAAGTTCGTCGCTCATGTTGTAGACCTCACCTAGTGATATGTTGTAATGTTTCGCTATTCGGTAGGCGAACAGTTGTGTATGGAGATACACATCTCCAACATTCTCTACTTGTCCTTTCTGTAGAAATTGTTGAATCTTCAACTGTTCGCTTTGGTAAACCCCCCCTGCATGGCCTCTGCCATCTCATCTGGCTTTGGTAGTAGAGAGGCTATCTGTTCCCCAATGTATGCATTGAGTTCCAATAGTTCTTGCACGTTGAGTTCTGGATTGGTTCTCACTATCCAGTTGGAAAAGGCATACTCCCAATATGCAGCCAAGTCCAGTGTCGCTTCTCCTTGTACGATGAGAAACATCCTTTGTGCGGCGTTCTGGACATCGAGGAATGTGATATCCCTAACCCAGACTTCCATTACGGAATCCGGGTTCTCCGGGTCTACTTGCACCTCATGTCTCTGTTCATTCTTCTTCTTCAATATCGTTTCCTTGTTCGCTATCTGCGGCATTTTCATTCACTTCCTCTGTTGCAGCCTCTTCCGAGGGGGCATCCGACGATTCCTCAACAGCCTCTTCCGAGGGGGCTTCGGTCTCATCTTGTTCTGGTTGTGTCACGGATTCATCATCTCTTCGTAGCCTCAATACAATTTCCGCTTTGGTTCCGTATACCGGAAGACCTCGCTCCTTGCACTCGGCCCGTAGTTCGACAACGGTCCATGAATTGTAATCTACCTCAGTGTCACTGAATGGGTTGTCCTGACTTGCAACCTCAATGACCTCTTCTTCTTCCTCTGAAGGTGACAGAGCATCTTTCGCCTGTTCCCACTTCTCCTCGTACTCAGCATCGACTTCCTCTGGAGTCTTAGAGATGACTTCCTTAGCGGCCTCTACCCAAGATGGTTCGGGTTTCATGACGTTCTCAACAAAGTCATCTATCTCGTATCTGGTATGATAAGGAACATCCTGCTCTTCAAGTCCTACTTCTTCTAGAAGCCAAACAACGTAAGAATCTCTACCATATCTACGATAGTGTCTGACTCTGCTGATTGCTGGTGGTAATTTGTTCATCTTAATGCCTCATGCGTGTAGTACGGTCTCTTGAGCGACCACTTTCACGGACTTAGGCATTATCTTTAGCATACTCTTGATTGGACCCTTGTCCTCTGGGATGGGTAGTGGAGCCTCTGTGATGAAGTAGTCGTCCATGATTATGTCTAGACTCTCCCTGTCTGCTCCAGAGCCTTGCTTGGTGAAGGAGAGGGTGATGACGTCCGCATCAGTGGTGTCTGATGTGTCGTCGTCGAATCCCTGTAGTGACCTTCTCACACTGTGATAGAAGACAGGGTCATCGACTATGATTTCCATTTCCATGTCGTATTCGGTCTTACCTTCGACAGCGACACTAGCATTCCTAGTTCCAGCGAATGGAACTTGGTCTGTCTTTGAATCTCCAGTGGTGACTCCGTTTATGGTGTAGTGCTGCTCCACTCCAGTCTTCCCATTCAGGGTGAATGAGACTACTTGCCCTAGAGTCACTCCCTTGACCTTGATTGTACCGTTGTAGAACATGAATGGCTTTTGCGTACCTTTAGCAAGTCCCATTTCCTTTCTCTTTTTCAGTTGTTGAGCGTTAGTGCCAGTGATATCCTCAAAGAGCCTATGCGCGTCATACCTATCACCGGGATTGCTAGTCTCCAACCTCCCTGTGTCAGTGTAGCATAGCGCCGCATCGAAGTTAGTAGTTAGCCTCAGAGCCGCATCGGTATCGGCGGTGATGGAGAAGTCCTTGACCTTGCATCCACGAAAGACGCGAGTGAGTTGCTTGGTATCAGAAGCACCACCATCGACCACATCAGAAGCAGTTCCCTCAGCATCGTTTCTCCTTATGCTGACTTCCATAGCGAAGGAGGGAACAGTGGATTTAGAGAAGAGTAGTTTCTTGACTGGGTTGCTCAGAGACTTTGTCGTTGGGTTCAGATGAGGCGAACTATTATCGGCATTATCTTCGTATCTGATAAAGTCCACATTTGTGTTTGCAAGATGGGAGAAGTTCAATGGGTCATCTAGCCAAATCTGCATCAGGCTTCCTCCATCGTTTATCGCTGCTATTCTCCTGACCTCTTCCTTAGTGGCGGTATTGAGAACGCTGTTCTTGTTGCCATCAGTGGTGAAGTTAGCGGGCCAAGTTCCAGCACCAGCCGCTCCCATGTGTATGTTCAAATCGACTGTGTTAGTATCTTGTATGAGGATATAATCACCTGCTGCAAGGTCAACACTGTCAACAACCGGCTCATCGTTAGAACCTTTCAATTCTAGATAGGAATCGCCAGCAGCGACGTTGGCGTTCAACTGGAAGTCATCCCCATCTCCACCACCTTGACCATCAAGTGACACTACTTCGTTTCCGAGGCAGTAGTATAGCCAGCGTGAGTTGTGCAAGTTGGCCTCGAATGAGCCACCTTGATTGAGGAACCTACCGGGAGTCTGTATGGCTACGTCTCTTCCCAGACCTACGACATGAAACCTCTTGAGGTCGACCTTCGTCTCTGGAAGTGTGATGGTGTTCACGATGCCCACGAACTGGTCGGTAAGAACCCTCTCAGCGGAGTTCTGAGCAAGTGTTTGGACTGAGTTGTTCAAGTCGAAAGTAGGTGTCTTGTATGGTAGAATCTCCACTGAGCCAGCAGCACTGGTCATGTTGCTGTTGTTATTGCTTTGATTGGTCAGAGGTGGGTGAATTCTAAGTTGAGTTCTGTTGTTACCGCTATCATGAGTATGCTCTATGATTGTGAAGACCTTCCCCTCAGAGGCGTTGTTGGCTTTGTCGAAGGTGGTCTGAGTTCCGTCATTAGTCTCAGTCAGACCATTGAAGACCAACTGAGAGCCGACTAGCATACCGATTGGAAACGCTAGTTTACCTGCGTTGCAAGGACTAGTAGCAGTGCCGCCAGAGAAGAAGAGAGTGGTGTAATCAGTTCCTTCTGCTGTGCTTGCGTCTGTATCATATGCGTGGAATCTGAACGTGCCACCGAAATCGTGAGTCAGTTTGACTCCACTCTCGTGACCGAATGAGGCTTCTACTAAATCTCCCTTGTATACTGTTGACGGCATGGATATCACTTCATGGGACTGCTTCTGCGAATATAATCACTTCGATTTGGAAGGTCATTCTAAAAAGACGCTTACTCCTATCAGACAGGTCAGTTCGCGTCTTGTATACTAACCTATCGAAGTTTACCCCATCTCCCTTGCGTTTGGTGTGGGTTAGTCTTCGTATCTCGTTCTCCATTCTCTGTAGTTGCTTGCGGCTCTTGGCTGTCCTCATGTCCACTGTGATGTTTATCCTAGTGGTGACGAAGTCGTACAGTATGTCTGGTATCTCCTCGTTGTGGGCAGTCTCGAAAACTAGGACGTAATCGCTCTTCCTCAAGTCTATGCGCTTACCTACCTCTGGTCCTGTGTCAGCGATGTCTATTATGACAGGCTTGTAGTTGTCGGTGTTAGCCCTATTCCAATCGGACTTGAACAAATCGATTACTACATCGATGCCTTCCTTGAATGTCGCTACCATCAGTTCACCTTCTTCGCCTTCTGCTTCATGTGGTATTTCCTATCGGGGACTATCATACCACCCTTGACCCTGAGATTCTGTGCCTG
>MDSZ01149433.1_pt1 | contig 31385 bp, 21 predicted proteins | sample 811201 | NCBI WGS metagenome assembly MDSZ01 (sample SAMN05326647, study PRJNA326480) | marine metagenome | isolation source: seawater | place: Indian Ocean: North | collected 2010 | reverse complement strand
TCAATCGTGTAAAGCTAGCATTAGCAAATTCAGCAATTTCTGATAATCAAGATGCCCCCCATCATCCTCAAAAAGGATATGGTAAATTAGATGTCATTTCTTGGTCAAAGGAGATAACAATAGAATTTGGTATAGTAGATAATTGAACACATAATATTCTCCATGTTATGGCATTGTATCCTATCCATAACTCCTATCTTTAAATGAACACAACACTCCTCAAACATTATGAGGGAGTGCTTTAGAGTGCGTATTATGAGTGGCAATGTTAGATCCCGAAGCTCGTTTTTGGTTTTTTTAATGATTTCTAGCCTCCTAGTTTCATTTATCGGTCCAGTTTCTACAGTATCTGCTTCAAATGAAACTTCTGAAGGAACAATTACGGGTACTGAAACATGGTCTGGCCTTCATCAATTAACTGGGGATGTTACAATTGCAACAGGAGCGCAATTAATTATCAATCCAGGTACAACTATTTCTGCATCCAATGGAACGCATATTGATGTAAGGGGAAGCATTTGCATAGGAGAAGTCAATTGCGGTGCTAGTTCTAATGCCAATCCAAGTCAAAAAATAACATTCCAATGGTCTGATCCAGTCAATGAAAGTGCTACCGGAGAATGTCTTAATTTAGAACAAAATGGACAAAGGATTACAGTCACAGACCCCTCATGTTACGAAGGCATACTTATCAGGAGTTCTATCGACTTATCATTAACCGGCATTAGGCATTTGGTAATGGACGGAGCCTATGGAGTTCCTCATTTTATCGATGCCGTAAATGAATGGAGATATGGAGCATTGGTTATTGACGGAGCCAGTCCTGTTCTCACAAACATAGATTTCAATGATATCAACACCTCTAGTGTTTTAACAACTAGCCTCGCTCAACCTACATTTATTGATAGTTCATTTTCCGTAGGTAATGATGATGAAAGTGGTGTTGGAGGTTCTGCAATGCAGATTTATGCCTCTGGATCTTCAGTAGCACCATTCACATTGGATAACCCATATTTCAAAGATGGTACAGAAAGAGGTTGCCAACAAAACGCAGGTGGACGTTCTGCAATGTGGATACAAGATTCCTTTGTTGATATCGATAATGCTGATATTCAATTCGGAGATTATGGATTATCAATTCGAAATTCAGCCGGAGAAATATCAAATTCAGTAATTTCAGTTACATGTACAGGCGTAGGCATTCAAGGTAAGAGAACTGTAAGTTCTAACTCATTTTCATTCGACGTACTCAATAATGAAATTACAACTGTTGAAGGAGGGCCAATAGTAGTTACTTCCCAAGGCTTAACAAATATAATTTCTAACGAAATTTCAGGATCTAGTCAGGGTTCGGGAATAGTTGTAGTTGCTAGTCAGGCAGAAATACACAATAATGAAATAGGCCCAATTGGAGGTTGGAATGGAATATGGTTGCGAAGTGCATTTGATGTAGTTGTGGAGAATAATACTATTTCAGAAACTAATGCCGAACCAATTGTTGCAGGTAGTTATTACTATTCGGATACAGCTATATCACGTTTATATCTTGCAAATAATGAAATATCGACAGATGGAACTGGGACTTGTTCAAGCAACAAATGGTGGGGCGGTGCATTTGCATGTCCTGCTATAATGGTATTTAGAACAGGATCAACTATTCATGATAATGATATTTCAGCAGGTGCTGCAAATGGAATTATGGCCATAGGGTCACTGTTAGATGTACAAAGAAATACATTCAATGGAGCATCAACAGGTGCAATAATAAAGAATTATGATGATGGTGCCTTAGGAAGTCAACAGTATGGTTCTTTGGCATTTTTTGCTGAAAATACATGGTTAAATGTTGGAAAGACCTACAATATTACAAAGAGTTCTGTAACTGTTCAATCTGAGTCAATACCAAACGCTCCTTCCGGCGAGCATCCGGTTCGCCTCTCGTGGCCAGATCAAGAAGCATGGTCATACAATAATTTCCAAACATCCATAGTCCCTCCTCCAATAAAGAACTGTCCTGCATGTGATGAGATATTACCTAGAAACTTTCCTTTAGCAATTAGTATGGACAATAATTCTACTGTATTTACTTTTTCTAATTTAACTAATCTAGATACTGATAATATCTTTATTGAGACTCAACCAACACATTATGCAGTTCAAGTCAGCCGTGCAGAATTAGTACGATTTCAAGCACTAATTAACGGACTAAAGGTATCTGATGCTTTAGTTTTGATAGAAGATGCACTTGGAAATGATTTGTATTCTCTAACCACTGATGAAAATGGATATACTCCCTGGTTTTCTTTACCTTCCAATTTTCATCTTGACTTCAGAGGATTGGGTGGCGGAGATAATCCGGATGGCTTTGCTGATGATGAATACGAAGACTCATGCTTCGATGGTATAGACAATGATGGTGATTTGACTTTAGATATGGATGATGATGATTGCGATTACTCACAAGGAACTAGGGAACTTTCACGTTACTTCTACACAGTATACAAATTTGATTCGGGTTATCAAACAGGAGAATTCACTCTCGATGAATCGACATATCAAGACTCCATAGAATTGGAAAATATCGCACCAACCGTTTCAATAGTTCAGGATGATTATCATTCTTATAGAAATATAGTAAATATAACTGGAAGTGCGCATGATGGCATCTTATCCAACTCATATGCAACAGATGAACTTGCTCAGTGGAGTCAACGAGGTTATGTACACAGTGTAGAGGTGAAAAATCCATTCACAAGCTCATGGGAAACGGCTTCTCATGCAGTTGACGATAGTGGTGCCGATCCAGCTAAAGTGACACGATTTAACCATCCATTCAAAGATTGGTATTATGAACTCGATATGTCAGATAAACAAGAAGGAAATTATCTGTTTGAATTCCGCGCATTTGATGGCACTGACTATAGTCCAATTGTTTCCAAAGTCATTAAGTTAAATACTGAAGCGCCAACTATTTTAGTCACTAATCCTAGTTCATTTTCCACGCATTCTGATGGCACAATCTACTTCGAAGGTTATGCATCCGATCCTTACGGATGCGATATCGGACAATGTAACAAAGATATAGATAATATTTATTTTGAAATCGATGGACCAGACATTAATGGAGACGAAAACAAAATTACTTCTGCAGTAGATACAAATGATATGGGAGAAGATGGCTATTGGAATTGGACATGGGATTTTAACTCACAACCTCGTGAATCTGCAGAATTCACTATTACAGTCTGGGCTTCAGATTCAGACTTTTGTAATGGAGTAATAGACGTTTGTCAAGCATATACATTATCATTAATTGTTGATAATACTAACTTAGCACCAATAATTAATATCAATCAACCTGTAAATGGTATGCGTTTATCAGTCTCAGATTCAAATCTTGTTAGTGGTGTTGCTAGAGACTTTGATGGAGATATTTCTAGAGTAGAAATTGAAGTAAAAGATATTCAACGGGATTTTATGATAGTCTATGAAAAAACTATTATTGATTTCTCAGAAAATGGAGAATGGAATTTTTCATGGGATACAACTAATTTGTTAAGACACGACTCAATATATTTGTTGAGATTTAGATCATATGATGGTTATGATTACAGTACATGGACTGAAATAGAGATTACTGCTGACAATCCTCCAGGTAAAGATAATACCCAGCCAATATTTAGTGCCGATGGTTGGATGGAAAATATTGTACTGTATTGTGATACTGTATCTAAAGCATCAAACAGATGTACTACTGCGGAAATAAATTTATTTGATTATTTTAGTGATTTGGAAGATAATATTGAATATATTTCTGTTTTCAATAATGATAATTTAACCTATGACGATAATTATGGAATAGTTGTTAAGGTTTCTAATTCTGGAATTGCAACTTATAATCCGACTGATATGAATTTTTATGATACTGATATCTCTACTTGGTCACTTCCTAATGTCATATTCGAAGCTACTGATTCTTTGGGTTCTAAGATAAACTCTAATCCAGTTTCTTTTGAGGTAAAGCCTATCCAGTTTGTAATCTCAGAGCCTGATAGTAATTCAGTTGATGATGAGGGAGTTGTAGTTTATTCTGGAATTGGTTTGCCCGGTCAAAAGGTATCTGTAACAATCAATGGTAATCAGGTAAATAGTACTGTTGTTTCTTCTAATTCAACATGGGAATTGGGAGTCCCTGCTTCTAGAATTTCCGGTTCCTCAGCCACTCCTTCATTTGTAATGGGAGGACAAGATCCAGTTATTGTTGAAACAATCTACAAAGGCGCACAAGAAGAGAGTGGCTTCCCCACGGGAATTGTCATTGGTTTGGTTATAGTAATACTATTAATTGGTGCTTTTGGATATTTCTTTATAGAGTTAGAAACTGATGAACAATCAAAAACAGATATTGAAGTGGATGAAAATTTCGGTCTTGAAAATCAAGTAGTAACAGATTCAAGTAAACTTGAGAAACATGACGATCATCCCGGATGGTTATGGGATACAGACAAAGAAGAATGGGTGCCTGATCCAGATCATTCTTGGTAATTATTCTATTCTAGTTATGATTAGTATGTCATCAATTTAAAATTACATGAATCTTTTCTCACTAACATTATTGAATGATGATTCGTGTTGACCAATTATGTCGAGCGTGCCTACAACTCGCCCTGGAGTTCAAGAAAGAATTTTTCTTCATCTTAGGGACTTTGTAGATCACTCAGGAAAGGTAGAGGTACCATTTGCATTATCTCAAATGGGTATTGCTAATGCTGTTGCAATAGCTAGATCAAATGTTCCGAGAGCTATTGCAGGTATGAAAGATAATGGCCAATTAATAGAGAGGCAAGCACATGTTGCTGGGGTTTCAAGAAAAAGAAAGGCGTATTTTTTAACCTCCGAAGGGGCTAAAATTGCTGATGAAATTTGGGCCAAAGTTTCACAACAGACTGTAAGATTAATTCTTCCAGATGGGCGCTCTGAAGATGTTCCTTTGTCGGATGCTGTAGAAATGTCAGACCTGCCCCTGCGTCATGTTGATATATTGAGATATATGGATGAGAATGGTTCAGTAGATCTTTCTTCTTTATCTCCTGATTTAATTGAGAGAGATTTATCAAAGCATATTGAAAAGCAACTTGTATCTTACCTCAATGATATTCCAAGAACTAGAAGATTCTTCGGCCGAGAGAAAGAACTTGATAATATGGTAGCTCTTCTCGAATCTAAATCAAATTCAATCTTGGTCCCTGGTATTGCAGGAATAGGAAAAACTGCTTTAGCTGCTAAACTATTAGAAAAATTTACTCATAGGAGAAATTTACTATATCACAGATGTCAAGATTGGGAAGGTTCTCGTTCATTCCTTGAAGCTTGTGCGGAATGGCTATCGGCAATTGGCGATAATAATCTTTCAGACTATATTGCTTCTACTCCGGTACCACAATCTTCCATTGCTGTCAATTTAATTTCTCAGGGTCTTATGGACACTCCTGCTTTGATAGTAATCGATGACTTGCATAAAGTAGGAGATGAGTCTTTGATTTCCCTTCTAAGGGGATTGACTCTTAGAATATCTAATTTAAAAGAAGTTGGATTAGTTATGTTTTCAAGATCATTTAGGATGGTCGTACCAGAATCTGACTCAAGTGGCCAAATCGTTACTTTAGTTATACCTCTCGAAGGACTTGATGAAGACTCAAGTAAACAAATACTGACTACTATGCCAAATCTTGAAAATCAACAATTTATGCATATTTTTACATTATCTAGAGGGCATCCTCTAATTCTGGAGCTAATTAATAGAGGTAATGTTGGTGAAAAATTTCATTCAACATTAGAAGCCTTTGTAGATCAAGAAATTTTTAGTCGTCTTTCTGGCTCTGAAAAAAGATTATTGGGTGCAATAGCAGTATTCCGAGAGCCCATCATTCTTGAAGCAATTAATTCTATTGAAAGTGAAACAGATATGTTAGATGAATTAGTTGAGAAAGGTCTCGCTAGGCAATCTGATACAGAATCTTACGATGTTCACGACCTCGTTCGTGAATTTCTTGTAAGATCTATGGAGGAATCATTACGTCACGAATTACATTCCAATGCTGTTGAATGGTATAGGAATAAATATGAAAGTGCTGCTGATAGAATTGAATACATTCATCATTTACATTTCTCGGAAAATAATGAAGAATTATCTAAGGTCTTGATTTCCGAGGGGCACGATTTAGTTAAAGCTGGTCATACTGAATTATATTCAATACTAAAATCATTAGAATCTGAAGATTTTGAAAACAGTAGTTGGGGTTTGATAAGGGAATTGAGAGGCAATATTCTTTCAATTCAGGGTCACTGGGATGAAGCAGAAATAGAATATGATGCTGCAATGAAAAGTATTGGTAAAAATAAGATGATTTCAGAATTATCTCGCCTTCTTTCGGCTAGAGCGGATATCGCTGTGAAGCGTGGAGCAATGGATGACGCTTTGGAATTACATAGAAAAGCACTAGAAATTCAAATATCAATCAGGGATGCAGTAGGTGCAGCAAAATCATACAACAATATGGGATATATTTTTAGAAGAAGAAAAGATGTTAGACATGCATTAGAAGTTTATGGTAATGTAGAAGATTTACTTAAATCTGAGAATAATCCCGAATTATGTGATGCTCGTATCCGCCTATCTTCTGCATTTTTGGAAATGGGAGAGTTAGATAGGTCTAGAGAACACGCATTACTCGCTTTCGAAGAAACTGAAAATAATGGCCAAGCATTCCTTCATGCTAGGTCTAGAGCAGTACTTGGTAGATATTATGCCAAAGTTTCTGATAACGAGTTAGCTCTACATCATTATTCGGGTGCTTTAGAAGAACTATCTAAACAGGATGACCCTAGAAGCGTGGTTGAAGTATCTTTGCTTCTTGGGCAGGTATTGATGGATGCAGGTAGAAATGAAGAAGCAGCTAATCATTATCTTGGAGGATTAGCAGTTGCTGAAGCAAATGATTTCCGTATGATGCAAGGAGAACTTTTGTCTAGACTAGGAGAAGTTGAAACTGATCGTTCACAAAGAATGAATTACTTACAAAGTTCATTATCTGTTTTCAGAGAATTAGGAGCAGTAGATAGGATGAAGGATGTTCAAAATTCAGTTCATAGAGCGATAATGGGTAATTAATCAAAAAACTCTGATTTTCTCTTCGTCCTGTTGCCCTAGATAGTGACTAAATTCCGGTCCTATTTGTCTAGAGATAGCTATATCTCCATTATATTTATCTCCAATATGGTATAATACTTCACTTTCAGCAAGGTGTGGTGCATTGTTTTTATCTGATAAATGACACAATACTATGCTCTCTAATTTTGTATGCATAACTTCAGAGAGTAATTTGCCTGTTTGAAAATTGGATAAGTGGCCGCCCCTGCCGGAAATTCTTCTTTTCAGAGATTCAGGATAACTACTCATAAACAATTTTTTATGGTCATAATTTGCTTCTATTGAGATATGCCTACATCCCTCTAGATATTTTTTTAATTCTATTGTAGATTCTCCCAAATCTGTAAGGAAGGCGGCCTTTTCTCCCCTTCCACTGTTTGTAATAATTGCAACGTTATCAGCTTTATCATGAGGAATTGGAACGCCTATAAAACTAAAATTATGGCCACATTCAACTCTATCTAGGTTGTTAAACGTCTTACATGTATTAATTGGTTCCCAGCCCATTTTTATCGCTGTTTCTATGTTACAATGTAACTCAGAGCCCCATTTTTTTGAAGCCCTTTCTGCCGAATTAGAATGATCTCCATGATGATGAGTCACAATAATTGCACTAATGTCTCCTCCTTCTAGGCCAACACTTTTCAGTTTCTTTTCAGTCTGTAATAATGAAAAACCACAATCGATTAAGATATTTTCATCATCAGTGCTCAATAAAGTGGCATTACCCTTACTTCCTGACCCGAGATGAGTTATTTTTAGACTCATGTTAAACCTAGCGGCATGTATCTTGGTCTATGAATAAATGGTTTTTCCTATACTTTGCATTAGGTTTTTTATTGTTTATTTAATTCTTCAAATCATTTATTTTTTATTCATGTCCGAACTACGCTCCATCAGTATGATAAATCACTTTAGTTTGCTAAATCTATTAGTTGGTGAGCACCAATGCGCCGTAAACAAATTAGTGCCTTATTATTATCTCTGCTTATGTTGGCTAGTTTGGCATTTGTATCGCAAACAAGGCCACAGTCATCAGTTTCATCTATTGATCCAAATGTAGCAGAGGGAGGAGATCCTCCAATCACAGATCAAGATGGAGATTTAATACCAGATATGCACGAATTTATCTTCAGTGAAGATATTATTCTCCAAATCAATTCTTTTAATTTGATAATAGAAGGATTAGATTCTTACAATGCAACAGATAATATGACTGATCGGGATAAAGATGGCGCATCTGCTTTAATGGAATACTGCTGGCCATTCACCTTGGATGCTTGTTTAGATTCTGAAAAAAGAAACTCATTAACTGGTAAATCGCCTGAGGAATCTACTTCTGGATTAAGGGAATATTTAGACCCGCGAATAGCAGATACTGATGGCGATGGATTGCCTGATGGTTATGAAATATATATGTGTACCAATGGAGGAGTTGGCTCTATTAACCCGTTAACAAATGCTTGGGATTGTTTATATTTTGATCCTCTCGATCCTAAAGATTTGATAGATGATTTTGATAGATGTGAAAAAGATTTTACTTGGGGATGTGGAGACGGATTTGATTTTAATAAAGATGGTATTATTGATATAGGCGAGAGATTCACAAATACTGAAGAGTATCTTTATGGCTCTCCTGAGGATTGGATTACCGAAAGAGACGGCCTTTGGTGTGTTGGGGATATTCAAGGATTATCGCCCTCTTGTCAAACTGAAGTTCAAAGAGCTACTTTAGATGATGGTTGGCTAGGTACAGATCCAAGATTTGCAGATTCAGACTATTATGTATGGTCCGATTTTGAAGCTTTAGAACTAACTTCACTTGGAGATGGAATACCCGATGGATGGGAGGCTTATAACGGACTTGATCCTAGAAATTCCTCAGATGCAATTACAGACTTAGATTCCGATGGTTGGGATGAGAACAGGGATGGTTATATAACGCCTGATATAACAATCTCAACATCTCACTGGGGTGAAGAATTTAGTAATTATGAAGAGTATTTAGTTGATTCTGATTCAGGATTTGGCGTCATACCAGGAGTAACTGGAGCTAGAATCAATTCTGTAGATGGAGAATTAATTTCTTTGAATTATAAATCCGATGTAGAATTTGTTGATACCTCAATCCATAAAATAATTTCTGATTCTCAAAGAGATAGATTACTGGTAGGCTCCAAATACGGCATTACAGTATTAGATCCTTTTAGAAATACATCATCATTATTTCCTTTGGAACATGGTACAGAAATGAATGTCATGGAGAAATATGAGTTAGGGGAAAAAAGTTATTTATTTTTTGGAACTAATAAGGGATTACACACAATCCAATTAGATAATGGATTACCTCTTACCGAATCCGAAAAAGTATTTTCTTTAGGTCCTATAGAAATAATCACTAAACTAGAAACACAGAGTGATGATTTAAATTTATTAATTGCAAGTGATGACAAGATATGGACAATTCAACTATCTGAAGATTTTGAAGATTCAGTTGAAGATGTCGAAATAGATTATTTAACTAAGCTTTCTAATTTGATTAATCACGAAAATGCATCTATAACTACATCCGTTCATGTTGAGATGCAAGGTCGAATTCCTATATTGTTTGTAGGAACTGATTCTGGTTTAATCGCTTGGAATACTACAGATGGAACAAATTCTATTGGAAATCCTTATTGGGTATTCAATAGAACTAATGCTGAATATTTTATAAATGAGAATATTTATGATTCCACAACTACTCCTAGGGTAAATATTTTACAAAAGGAGGAAAATGATGGCGCAACTCCTGGTCTATGGCTGGGCATGTCAGGAGGTCTTTATCTTGTTGAATTGGATCTTATAACTTCTCAGCCCACTGAGGCCTTTAATAGTGATAGGATGTTAAACATAGAAAATATTCTAGATGGCGCTAATGATATCAGATCTGTATTTTCATACCAGGGAATGGTAATAATTGGTTCATCATATGGATCTTGGTGTCTAGAAGGTAGCGCCCAAGATGGTATCCTTGGCATGTATCTTAATCAAACTAGGATACCCGGCTTAATTACTTCATTTGCAATGATAGAAAACCAAGGACAAGAGTGGATTTTTGCTGGCATTTCGCCAGGAAAATATATGAATATCGCCTCATTAAATCCATTATCAAATGACTCCGATTTAGATGGTATGAATGATGGTTGGGAGTTTATTAATGGTTTAGATCCTACAGATCCATTTGATGCAGCGCGAGATCCTGATTATGATGGAGTTAGATATTTCACAGAAGAAGGAATATTATTTGATCGTTTATGGACTAATTTGGATGAATATAGATTCAGCTCCATTTCTGATGCAGGAGTAAATAGTACAGATCCTAGGCAAATGGACTCAGATGGAGATGGACTAACTGATGGTGAAGAATACTGGGGTTGGTTCACCAATTCAACTATTTTTGAATGCCATTATCTTAATAAAAATTATATTTGTGATGAAGAAACCGGTATTGATGCTCTTAAAGTTCACATGGAAGGATGGCTTGGCTCGGGTACTGGAGGAGGAACAGATGGTCCAACTGATCCTACTAATCCAGATTCAGATGGAGATGGTATGCCAGATGGATGGGAAATAGAGAACAGAAGATGGATTGGTGATACCTATACAGGCGGTAATTCTTGGTCTTTAGATCCTAGAAATCCCTTAGACGCTGATCAAGATGCAGATGGTGACGGTTTGAGTAATCTATGTGAGTATAGATGGAGCAATTTACTTGATTTAACTTTACGAGAGGGTTTGGATAGTCATGGCGAATCTGCTGAAGCTGCTCTAAATTGGTCTCGTACAGATCCTAACTCGATAGATTCTGATGGAGATACAATACCAGATGGATGGGAAGCTAGATATAAGTGCAGTTGGTCATCAAGAAATGCAGGAATAAATCCCCTAAATGGCTCAGATTACTTGAGTAATCCAGATGGAGATGGGTATGATGTTAATCATAATGGAATATTAGAATTAGATGAACAATTAGTTAATTGGATGGAATATTATTTGATGTCGGATATATTGTACCAATCTAGTACTTCCTCTGGAATATCCTATCCTGATAATTTTTCAACACAACTATCTCATGAATCATGGGAAGGATTAGCGGATACTCCTTTTGGTGATCAATCTACTGTATTTTATTCTTTTTTGGTTGATGGTATGATTCCTTCAGACCTAGGCACATCTGATCCATTAAAGGCTGACTCTGATAGAGATGGTATGCCAGATGGTTGGGAATTTTATCATGCTAGGTGGAGTATTTTTGATCAAAAATGGTCATTAAATCCTGTTAATGAAAAGGATAATCTAGAAGACTATGATGGAGACGGAATGAATAATTGGGAAGAATATAACTCAATTTCAACCAATCTAAGTGAAATTGATAATTCTATCTCTTCTCCTCAGTTTTTCTTAATGAGCGTCTTAGGTGAAATAACTCCTGTACCTTGGGTGGGGGCTGATTCAGCATTATCATTTGGAGATTTTATTTCAGAAGAACAAATAAATTTAACCGGCCTCACCACAGACCCAAATAATCCAGATTCTGATGGTGATGGTGTTCTAGATGGTATAGAATTATTATTCACTCAATGGAACTCAACAGATCAAGTTTGGACTCTAAATCCCTTAGTTCCGGGAGATGGATATTATGATTCTGACAATGATGGAATAACCGATATTGTAGAATTAAATATGACAAATAATAATCCTGTAAATGGTGGACTTTCTCCTTATGATGCCCCTAAATTCTGGGATGAAGCAAATTCAATAGATTATCAAGAATCGATAAACAGAATCTATAGAATAATCTTTTCCAAAGAAGGTCGTGCTGATTTGGCAATGCAGCAATTTGTGGATTGGGAGTCTGGAAAACCAGCAAAACCACTGTTGGAATCAATATTTGGAATCACTGATCCTAATTCTCAAGACACAGATAGAGATGGTATGAGTGATGGTTATGAATATTGGTTCACAGAATGGAATCTTGAAAATAATTCATGGTCTATGAATCCACTAACCGATTACGATGTAAATATTGACTCTGATCAAGATTCTTTCGATTGTAATGGAGATGGTGAAATATCTGATTCAGAATCTTTTGATAATTTGGCAGAATACGACTCAAGAGTATATGGTAAAAGACTTGCAATAGATACTATTCCAAATGGTTCAGGCCTTATTTCATATGGTTCGGATGCAATCACTGCTCAAATTGAAGAGAATGGACTCTCACCTTTGGCTGCGAAAAGTGTTCTATACACTTTATTCTCATCAAAGAGTATTTCTTCATCCGAAAAAGTAGGTCTGATAAATGAGGTCGATCCTAATAATTTCAATATTAGTTTGGCAGGTATTAGTGATCCAAATGATGCCGATTCAGATAGGGATGGTATGACAGATGGTTGGGAGTATTGTTATTCTATTTATGGTGAATTTTTACCTGTAAATGCATATCGCTGGTCATTGAACCCGCTAAATCCACTAGATGTCTCTTATGATCCTGATTCAGATGGGTGGTATGATAGATCGTTCGATGATACTCCTGCAAGCCAAGGACAATGGGTTGATCGACAATTTATCCAAGGTTCTAATGAAGATCAGCTGGATTCCGGAGTTTTAGAGTTATATTTCAATAATTTAATGGAATATGAAAATGGTACTCATCCTCTAGATGATGATTCAGATGACGATTCAATAATCATGACCCCAATTTTTGAGAATGGTCTTGTGACAAATTATATCAGAGACAGAAGCCTTTCCGATGGACGTGAAATTTTCAAATATGGAACGAACCCACTTGATAATGATACTGACGGTGATATGATGCCAGATTTTTATGAATATTCAAGAGGATGGAATGAGACTAATGATAATTGGTCCTCTTATCTACAAATTGCTGTGGAGTGGTATCAGGTATCTTCTACTAATTGGAAACCAGTCGATGTCTCAAAAGGTTACATATCTAGGCCATCACTAAACTGGACATGGTTTACTCATGACCCGACTAATCCAGATGATGCAGGTCAAGATGCAGATAATGATGGAGATTGGGTCTGTTCTTCTGGTTCGTGTATTTATCAACCATATACTAACTTTCAAGAATATTATGCAACTGTTAATGCTACACTATCTTCACCTTCTCTCGTTCGTGCCGCTAATTTATATGATTGTTCAGGAGATATTGTTGAAGAATGGTGGCAACTTAGAGAATCTTTGCTAGGTACTTGCTCGGGAAATACTGCAATTTCTACCAATTATTTACGTATGAATAGGATTAGTGAAACTGATTCTCTTTATGCTTTAGTGATTAATGATAATGATGAAAACTATGAAATTATTAATGCATCAGATGACATAACTCTAACAAATGGAGCATGGACAGATCAATACAATAGATTTGCTGGCGATCAATATCATCTACCAAATATCGGACTCGGTGAATATGTATTTGGCTGGTGGAATCTAGATTTAGATGGAGATATGATTGCCGAAGGAACTGATCCAAAAAATTGGGATACTGATGGAGACTGGCTTAACGACTATTTTGAAATTAATGATGATTTATTGGATGGGATTCGAGGCAATAGTGGTTCTCCAATAAGATATGATGATAGAACAACATAGTGTCTAGTTAATTTGAAGTTACGTGGTCGGAGAATTATGTCTGAAGCCAATCACGGAATTCCGAACGTAAATTCTACGGTTGAAGAGAAATTATTATTCCTTCAAGAAAATATGGTTAACTTTGTTAATCAATATAATCTTCCGTTGGTGGAGGTTTCTTTGGTACTATCTAAATACATAAAAATTTTATCAAAATCTTTGGAATCTGAGGCAAAAAAAGAAAATGAGATGATACCAGACTCCATAATGTCTCCATTTCCAGTAAAAGACTCCACTAATCCATCCAATATTTCTTCATTCCCATTAGAAACTATATTGGAAAACGTTGACAGTGATAGGATGGATATTTTCGATACTATTATTAGAACAGTCATTAATTCTACGGAACTTCCTTTCATAAACGCTATAACACTTCTAAGGGACTGGGAATCCATAACTCGTAACCAATTGTCTCAATCTACTAAGCCAGGACATCTTTTTAGCCCTATTGAACTACCTGAGGACTTTTAACTCTTAGAAATATTTTTTAAAGCAATTATTTTATTTGAGAACCACCATGAATCTATAATTGACCAAATATATAGTATTGGCCAAAGTAGTACAGTTAATATCAAAGGCAATTGTATTAAAGTCCATCCAAATGCTTTGTTATGGTGGCCATTGAAATGTTGTCCTAGGTAAACGAAGGGAACTAAAGAAACAAGTATGGAAAAAATAGGCCTAAAAGCTCCCCAAGGACCAACCCCTCCACTCAATTCATGCCATATAACCCTCAATACGCCTAGACGACTAACCTCCTCATCTTCGGTTTCAACGGTGACTGCGTATTCCTCTGCCACAACGAAGCCTACATGTCTTCAGCAATCAATTTAACGTAAAAAAACATATTAATAGGCCATTCACTCTTCTTCCCTTGATGTCGAAATAGTCGGATTACCAAATTTATCAAACCACTCAACTGGTTCTCCTCTTCTATTCATAGCCAAATCATCTTTAACTTGTCTAGGAATTTCTTCTCTTCCTGGATGCCAAGTTTCATCTTCAAGCCATATTTCTAGGTTTTCTCTTTCTATTTCGATATCCATTATTCCTCCTAATGGTTTTTCATCAATAACAAATGATACTCTACCTTTTATTGCGGCCTGCCTAGATATTGAGAAACTAGTATTATTAACATTGATATTCATTGTCATGGCATCAAAAGCTGTGTCTAATATCCTCTGAGAAGTAACAGATTGCATAAAAATATCTATCGATTCAGAATTTCCACTTACTTCAATAGTTTCTCTTTTAGTAGGAAAAAGCTCCTTTTTTATATTTTTATTGGGTTTCCAATCTGGAAATATATTATTTATGGAAAAAATAACTTTCTCTGCATCTTCGTGTGGTTGAATTTTTGTAGAGACTTTTATTGTGTATGTCATAATAATACCAGAAGGCATCAGGCCATATTACTATCTATCAATGTCACATATACGCGAATACTTCAAACCGTAAATTATGAGGCAAGACTATGGCGGAACGTTCACCTTTAATGTCCCTCGCTCTTCTGTCGGCACCAATTTTCTGTCTAACTGCTTTGAGAACTATCTTGCCCGCTTTAGACGGAGTGCTCTCAGATGATACATTGTCAAAATTACTTGCATATGGTTTTTCATTATTTTTGGGTTTTTTGATGGTTCTAAAATATAATATCATTGAAGATCATGAATATCATCGCTCAAAAGCAATCCGTAAACTTTCGAAATCATATAAATTAGAGGATAAAGGATTATGGGAAGATAACGATTCCATAATAAGAAATTTAGAACTGAAAGCTAAGGGCAATATCAAAGGTAAGAATGCCCAAAAGTCTGAAAAGTTAATGAAAGGAAAGATTGGAAATATCAATAATGAAAAATCTGATGATAATTCTTTAAATGATTTTGAAAGTAATTTAGATATAATGCCTGATAAAGAAATCACCGAAGAAAAAGATAATGAGGGCATAAAAACATCTATATTTTCAAAATTCAAATCAAGATTGGATAATATTATTGATAATGCTGCGCAAAAAGAGATAGACAAAAGTAAAAAAAATACCAAACCAAAGTCATATTCAGAACTTGATGTTTCTTCTGGTGATAAATGGAATACATCAGGATTAAAGAAAATGAATAAAGTAGTGTCATGTAATTCTTGTAATTCGTTGAATGACGGGGAAACAAATTATTGCGGCACTTGTGGCAATTATCTTTCTTGAAAAGGGAACGGTTGAAAAAAGTCGGTGTTTAGGAAAGGTTGCGGTTCATATGGTAGATAAGCGTGATTACTATGAAATTCTTGGTATTTCTAAGGAATCTAGTGAATCTGAAATCAAAAAAGCATTCCGAAGTCTTGCTAGAAAATTCCATCCAGATAAAAATCCTGATGACCCAAGTGCTGAGAATAAGTTCAAGGAGATACAAGAAGCATATGCTATTCTATCAAATCCAGAAGAAAGACAAAAATATGACACCTACGGGCACAATCGGCCCGGAGGTTCTCCATTTGGTCCAGGAGGTTTCCAAGGTGTCAATATTAATATTGATGATTTGTTTGGAGGAGGTTTTGAAAGTATTTTTGGTCAAATTTTTGGTAGCTCTCGATCGAACAATCGTAGAAAAAAAGGAGGAGATTTACTTGTTAGACATACAGTTCCATTTCAATCCGTATATGATGGCCTAGATGATGAAATAGAAATTGAAGCCTTAACGTCTTGTTATAATTGTAATGGTAGTGGTTCCAGAGACCCCAATGGAACCAGATCTTGCCCGTCTTGTAACGGCAGAGGAAGAGTTCAAAGGATAGAACGAGTAGGTCCTTTTGCACAACAAGTAGTTTCTGATTGTCCATCTTGTAATGCAACGGGGACTATAGTAACTAACCCTTGTAAATCTTGTAATGGTGCTGGGAAATCTTACCAAAATAAAAAAATAAAATTTTCTGTTCCTCAAGGAATTGCATCAGGAAATAGAATAAAAATTTCAGGTCAAGGAGAACCTCCTCGTGGTAACATTGGAGAAAATGGAGACTTGTTTATTGAGATAGAAGTTTCAGATCATCCGTGGTTTGAAAGAGATGGGGCAGATATTTTAATGGCATTACCTGTTAATTATGCAGACTTGTTATTGGGAACTACTGTTACAATACCTCATATTGATGGTAAAGAACTCCAAATAAAAATACCTCCAAATTCTAAACCTGGAGACACAATAGCATTACCAAGACGTGGTTTGCCACATATGAGATCAAGTAGAGGGAGAGGATCAGTTACCGTGTTATTGAAATTAGATATTCCAAAAAAGATTTCTAGGTCTTTAAAAAATAAACTAAAAGAATTAAAATCTGATATTAGTAATCCTCTATCTCTTGAAGATAGTATTATTGAAGAAGCCAAAAATCGCAGAGGAAAATGACTATTCTTCTTCCCAATTTATTGTTTTATTAGAAGCGGCTGCAACAGGTTCTCCATTTACCATTCCAGAAATTTGAAAATTCACATTTATTGGTTTATTTTTTAATCCAATCTTTAAGAAAAGATTCCTTTTGGGTTTTAGATTATCTAAATAAATTTCATCTTCTTGAAAAATCTTTTCTGGAGCAATAGAATCTATTCTTACCGATTCTCCCTCGGATGAATATATTCTAATTGCTGCCAAATCCCATGCGTGCTTATTTATCTTAATTCCAAGTAAAATATCTAAATCACTTATCTTCCACAGATATATCTCTAGATTATCTGTCATATGCCTAAGGGTGGGTTTGCCCCATTCTTGTATCACTGAATCCCATGGGCTATCTCCAAGTTGATTTAAAGATGAAAGAATTATTTCTTTATCTATTTTTTTTACTATTCTATCTTTTAATTTATTTAACATTATTAATTCATGCTGCTCAATATGAATACTATTTTTATCGCCCTTAAATATTGTATTTCTATTCCACCAAATCACTATGATCATCGGTGTTAGAAACATTACTCCAGCAATTATATAGAAATTGGTAAACAATCTTGATAAATCTTCTAATTCTATATTCTCAATTTGATATTCTCTAATTTCTGGTGCTCTGAAATAATAATTTATAGGCTCAGAACTACTATTATTTTTTTCAATTCGAATAGCATGAATTCCCTGAGGAGCAATTATTAAATTCTGATCTGTAGAATTAATTATAGCTCCAGTAGTTTGATTTAGTACTAAAATTTTGAAACTTACTTCTCCTTCAGTATCATTGAAATAAACCTTAGAACCATTCTCATGAGTAACTTCAAAAGCAAAAATATCTATATAATCCTGAATCCCTAAACTTCCAGAATATTCCCCCATTCCTGAATCTACTAATTCCCAACGTTGGTCTATTTTTTCCGGTAGCCAGATAAAATCAGGAGCATCTCCTAAAGTCATTCCATCTCCGTAAAAATCAGTATTTATCCCTATCGACCATGGTTGCGTAAAATTAGATTTTATTCTAAACTCTATTGAGATTGTTAAATATGTCGAATTTATTATTTCAGGACATGAACTTATATTTTCTAAATGTTTTATTTCAATCGAATTTATTTCATGAATTATGATATCCAAAATGAAATCATTAGAGAAATGACAAATGGGCTTTATAGACATCTTGGACCCAAGCTCTATTAGGACAGAATCACCTTCCTTGTCTGAAGCAGCAATATGGCCATGATAAGTATCATTGAACGCTAAAGCGCCCCCATGCGTCCATGGATTAGTCAACTCTCTCAAATCTAAGGATTCTCTGTTCGCGTCATATCTCACAATTTCAAATTCATATGTAGAATATTCTGATTCAACCGATGAAATCACTCTTAACCATAATTCACCTTCTGGATATTCAAAAAAATATTCAGTATCATGTCCAGAATTTAGACTTTCTATTCGCTCCTTTATTTCATTATTTCTCATCCATATTTCTATTTCCATTTCACTGGAAGATCTAAAATTTGGTAGTAACAACACATCCCCTTCATTTCCTACTATCCTTATTGCATCCTTATCATTAAGAGATTCCAAAGCACCAACAAAAACAATTCCTTCTGTCATAAGATCATTTGTTTGGCAACGATTCATTTGACACTGTGAAAATGTTTCTATCTCTTCGAAATCTTCTTGTTGGCTCGGAGAAGGTATTATGTCCGGTAAATCTTCCTTCTCACTCCATATTTCGTTACTAATTATGGAGTCAAATTTAATCAATTCTTTATTAATGTCTTCTTCTAATAATAATTGCCATGAGATATTTCCATCAACTATTCCCTCCCATTCTACTTTGTGTGGATCTGAATTTGTATGAATCAAACCACTGTTATTAACAATTAACTCCATCCCTTGACATGCAGTTTGCTCACAATTATATTCTAACCAAACAGGGCCAGTCGTATTAATTGAATTACTGAAAATTTCTATCTTTTCTTCACTTTGGGCATTCACTCCTATTAAGGTGTATGATATTGCTAAAATAATAGTCAAAACACACGCCGCTACTCTTTCCACGGTTTATCGAAAGACTCTTTACATTAGAATCCTTCAAGCGAAAAGTATCACTCGTAGTAAATATGGTGGCGCGACCCTTGGCACGTGGTGTCGATTCTAGAATACGTTTTTCTCGTATTTTTTCGCTAGGAGATAGAAAGAATCCTACCTCATGGACTCCTGCTATTATTCTGAATGAAGATGACCCACTCCTCCCTATTTCTTTAGCCCCCTTTATGTCATATAGAGACTCTACATCTTTACCCGCCAATATTTCTATTACTACACGGGGCAAATTTTGTTATCCATTTGATTCTGTAGATACATGGTCCTCTGTTGAAGGATTAACTCTTCCTCCGAGCCTAGTAGATTCTAATTCGGGTAAATTAAGTATTGGTAGCGAAATATTACTTGTTTCCTGGCAATCACTACATCATGATAAATCTCTTCTTAATGATGAAATTGAACCTTCTATAATTATTTTAGTTGATTCTCCGCAACTTGTACATACTCAAGGCATGCTAGTTGACGCTCTAAATTCCATAAGAATTAGATTTCCTTCTTCTTTAATTTGGACTCCTGGTATTGGTGGTCCTGATAATTGCGCTCTCCTATCATGGCTAGGTGTTGATTTGTTTGATTTGTCTCGTTCTAGAAGTGCAGCCTCTCTAAATGTTCTTCTCACTTCTTTGGGCCCCAGAGAAGTGGACGATTCTATGAATGAAGTTGCAGATATGAAAGCTCAATGTGAAGAATGGAAAAAATCAATTTCTGCAACTAGGGCAGCGATAAGGGATGGTTCTTTAAGGGAATTAGTGGAAAAACAATGCCTATCTAGCCCAAAATCTGTTGAAAGGCTAAGAATTCATGATAAGAAAATCAGCAATCAACAAGGAAAAAAATCAGGACTTTCAAGAATATTAGGAAATAAGGCTAGATTACGTTGCAATTCCTTTACTAGTCGCTCAGATCCTTTAATTCAAGATTGGCACAAGAGAATTTCTTCTGATCATACCCCTCCTTCTCATCAAACGACGGTACTAGTCTTATTGCCTTGTTCAGCAACTAAGCCTTACAGACTTTCACAGAGCCATCAAAGATTCTCTAAGTCTATCAATCATAGAGGTGTTCACGAAGTCATGGTCACTGCACCATTAGGTCTTGTTCCTAGGGAATTAGAAGATATCTGGCCTGCCAGTAATTATGATATTCCTGTGACAGGGGAATGGGATATAGATGAGTTGAGAATCATAAAAGAAATGTTTTTCAATTTAGTCAATAGAGTAGGTTATTCAAGGATAATTAATCACTCTGGAGTAGACTTTGGTGAATGTAAAGTAGAAATCATTGATACTAGGAAAAATTTTTCTGCTGGCTCTAGTGAAGCCCTTTCAATGCTTAATGATGAGATTAATAAGGCTGTAGAGGATTTTAAATTACCAATAATAAAAGAAAACATCCATCGCTTAGAGAAACTCAAATCACTTTCTAGATTCCAACATGGAAGCGATTCATGGCTAGAAGGTTCAAAAGTTGAAGGACGCCCTCCAATATTTACCATAAAAAAAGATGGGGTACAGTTAGCCCAATGGAATCCTAGGAGTGGTAGATTTGCATTTTCCAAATCCTGTCTTAAAATTCTCAATAAATACGATACTCTTCCAAGAGTTTTTTTATATCAAGATCATTCTTGGAAAGGAGATCTTTTTTCTACCAATGTTAGAAATATAAGTGGGGAAATTAGACGTGGGGATGAAGTACTGGTCTTTCAAAACAATCAATTAATTGGTTCAGCAAGAGCTGAAGCACCAGGTTGGGAATGGCCTAATGGACCAGGAAGATTAGGTAAAGCACAACACCGTCTTTGATGTATTTTATCTGCATTTATATCCGTAGCGATTAAAGAGGAAGGGTTAGTCGCACGCTTATCCAAGGTGGTTATGAATGGCACGTATGCACAGCAATGGTAAAGGAAGTAGCGGCTCAAAGAAGCCCGATTCCACTGCACCTTCGGCTTGGTCAAATAGTGACAAGAAAGAAGTAGAGAAGTTAATAGTCGAACTTTCAAATGCTGGATACTCTACTGCTTCTATTGGTACTATCTTAAGAGATCGCTATGCAGTGCCTGATGTAAGATTAGTGATGGGGGAAAGAATTTCAAAAATTCTTTTAAGAAATGATATAACTACTTCATATCCTGAGGACATGATGAATTTAATGCGTCGGGCTCTAGGATTAATTGATCATTTGAATAATAATTCTAAAGATTTGCACAATCGCAGACAGTTGTCATTATGCGAATCAAAAATACGTCGATTATCTCGTTATTACAAGAGAAATGGAACTCTTCCTGATTCATGGACATATAAAAGAGATCAATTAAGACTAATGGTAGAATAATTCTCAATAGAAGTTTTCAATTACCTTTTCTACTTCGTAATTATGATGTATGATTTACTTCAGGATGATTTGTTTGTTTCTGTTGCTGATATTTTTCTTCAGTTTTCATCACATATTAAAAACTCTGGAAAAAAAATATTTTTATTTGCACCTCCTACTTTACAGGGTGCATTAGCATTAACTCCTCTTGAAGCCGCGCTATTGGATGAAAATATCCCTTATCGCCGATCATTTTCTGAAGGTGATAAAACCAATTTCCCTCGTATAAATATTTTAAAAAAAGATATTCTTTTAGGCTCTAATCTAAAAAATAATAATACTCACCTTACTATTTCAAGTAAAGTAGTCGATGGATTCACTGGGGCATATGGAGATCGTAAACAAGGTCCATTGAATTCAATATTACAATCACACGCACTTGCACAGGCAATATCTCCTTCCAGTACCAGATTGAAATATTTACGGCCATGGGCTTTATCGGGCAGTTGGATTGATGATTCCTTGGATAATGCCTATGATCCGATTTTTTCAAAAATTAAAGAAATTCTGGTAAACGAGGGTTCTATCAAAACAGTTCCTGTAACAGAAGTAAAAAAACCGTATATGGGAAATTACAGTTGGATTGATGAAATAGATCTGACTAACTTGTCTATTTCTTGGGCCGATCTTGATATTGAGAATAAATCAGTTTCAATTTCAAATCTAGTTAAACCAGTGTTGAATAAATCTTTACCTTCTACCGCTCGTATTGAAGAACTAGTGTGGAATTGTATAGTTGGAAATGGTTGGCAGACTGACTTGGCAGGTCAATTATCTATATTAAAGAAAAATTGGAATCTAAACGATGGAAGATTACATGCCAATAATTTGATTGAAAAATTATTGATAACAGGGCATCTATGAAAATTACTCCTCAACATTAAATCTCTGATAAACTTCATTGGTAGTTTGAGTAACTCTAATGAAAGTAGTACATTTAGGTAAATCTTTGATTCTTCTCGCTCCAACATAGGAACAAGCAGACCTCAAACCCCCTAGTATTGATTGAATAGTATCTTCCATCGGGCCTCTATATGGGACTCGAACTTCTTTACCTTCAGGAGCTCTGTGTTTGGCAATTTCTCCATAATGAGTTTCCATAGCCTTCGCCGATGACATTCCGTAAAATGATTTGTACATTTTACCATTCTCTCCTTCGACTATTTCTCCTCCCGACTCATCGTGCCCGGCAAACATTCCTCCTAACATTACAAAATCTGCACCTGCAGCAAATGCCTTTGCAACATCTCCTGGAGATGAGCATCCTCCATCAGCCATAACATGTCCTAGTAACCCATGTGCTGCATCAGAACATTCAGATATTGCAGACAATTGTGGATAACCTACTCCTGCTACTTTCCTTGTAGTGCATACAGAGCCAGGGCCAATTCCAACTTTTACTATATCAGCACCTGCAAGAATCAATGCTTCCGTCATTTCTCTTGTTGCAACATTCCCTGCGATAATTATTTTGGAAGGAAACTCTTCTCTAACTCTTTTTACAAATTCAAGAAAAATTTCTCTATAACCATTTGCAACATCTATACATATCATTTTTAGATTTTTGTTAGTTGCAACTTTTCTCCTAACAAGATCGAAACTATTTTCTGTTGAACCGCATGTTATTGCGATATACTCTGGGTCAATTCCTTGTTCCCATGCTTTAGAATATTCCTTTGTGGAATAAAATTTTTGAGTGCATGTTAACATTTTGTATTTTTGTAAAACTTTAGCAACAGAGAATAATCCAGTGGTATCCATGTTCGCAGACACTATTGGTACACCACACCATTTTTCATCTGAATGTCGAAAACTAAATTCACGTTCTAAATTAACATCCGATCTAGAAACAAGCGTACTGCGCTTCGGTCTTATTAATACATCATTAAAAGTTAGCTTAACATCTTGTTCTACACGCATTCAGACCTTAATTATCCAATGTACAAACACTTAAGATTGTTCTGAAAGAATTCAATATTAATTTTGATAAATTTTTTTCATTCATTTCCTTCACGGAAGATACTTATTCTTTTCATCTTCATTTGTAAATTAGATTCAATTATGCTTACTATTTCCTTTACAAATTCAGCCTTCAAGCAAGATACTTGTCCTTCTTGGGTGTCAATTACCATGGAGGCTAATGACCAAATAGATTCCTCTGTAGGATTGGAGAATATTTCTCTCATGTTTCCAATATGTGCCTTGATTTCTTCACTAATCCCTGTTAATTCAATTATTTGTTTGATATAGTGTTCCCAAAGAGTAAGTAGATTATCCCATTTTGTTATATCTAACTCTCCTCTTAAAGGAGGTAGTATTTCTATTAACGCACGTGAATATAATTTGCCATTAGGGTCCTCTTCCAAATATCTTTCCTCTAATTCACTTACAGATGGGAAAATACTGCCAAAATCCTCTGGGGGTAATGACGGTTCTATTAATGAAATAATCCTAAATCTTTCTTTACCAATAGCATCATAAATTATATTTGTGCCTTGTTCTTCCATTTTTTCAACTTTTACTAATGTACCTATATCAAAAGGAATAGACCAGTCATTCATTATCGTCATTGCGGGATTGGTCATGACGTGCCCATAGGATAAATCATCTATTACAACATCATCTAACATTTGTTTATATCTAGGTTCAAAAACACGCATAAGCATTTTCTCTCCAGGCATCAATAACGAATTAAGAGTAAATAGTGGTATTATTTTTTGATTATCTTGTAAGTCAGTAATTTCTTCAAACTTACATACTTCCATGATAATGCACTCTCCTTTAATGATATGAATAGTTGTCTGTAATATTTAACAAATTTATACTTGATATAAAAAGCAAGTACCTCGGGAATATTTTTTGAACTATAATGCAGAGCCCGCATTGTGGTTGTTGAACCCGAACCGAATTTTGGTAAAATTAGATTCAAAGGGGAACTTAGGCCGTCCCAAGTCGAATCTTCTAGTATTGTCAGTAAGCAATTAAATAAAGATGATAAAAATCTACTAATAGTTGCCCCTCCAGGTTCTGGTAAAACAGTCTTAGGATTATATATTTGGTCCGATTTAGTTAGATTACCAGCATTGATTTTAAGTCCTAACTCAGCAATCCAAGCTCAATGGATAGCTAGAGCAAGAGAACTATTCGATTTAGATGGAAAGGATAAGAAAATAGGTACATATCCTAGAATGGATAGTTTACTTACTTCTTTAACATATCAATCTCTCACTCTTCCAAAAAAGAATGATGATAATTTAGATGATGCTGCTATGTCGATTTGGATTGAAAAACTTATTTCTGATGGTGAGGCCTCTAATCATGAAATAGCCAAAGAATGGATACACGATCTCGAAGAACATAACTTGCAATATTACAAAGAAAGATTAGGCATTTATCGAAAGAGAGTAAGGGATGATTATGCAACAAAGGGAAATGCATTATGGTTATTGCATGATTCAGCAAAAGAGAAATTAGAGATACTAAGAGAGTCAGGCATTGGACTAATAATTTTAGATGAATGCCATCACCTATTAGGCCATTGGGGAAGGATTCTATCAGATATCCGTGAATATTTTGGAAATCCTATTGTCTTAGGTTTGACTGCTACGCCTCCAAATTTTGATGGTATTAATTTAATAGATTTAAAACGCTATCAAGAGTTTTTCGGAGAAATTGATTATGAAGTACCAGTCCCTGCTCTTGTCAAAAATTACAATCTTTCCCCTTACCAAGATTTAGTGTATTTCGTTAGACCTACGACCGATGAGTTGGAATATATTGCTAATGTTGATAAAGATTTTAATAATTTGATGGAAGAAATTAGTAGAAAACCAAATTCTAATTCAGAAAATAGATGTCAAGGATTAGATGCCTGGTTATTTGATGTACTTTCCAATCTTGATTTACCAGGGGGTGCTGCCAAGAATTGGAATTCTTTTGTTAAAAGAGATGAATCTTTAGCGAATCTCTCAAGATTGTATTTATTTCAAAAAGGATTGAGTTTACCTGGTACAATACCTCCTTTGGAGAGAAACATAATTGATGCCAATCTAACTCAACATGCCATCTTAATGCCTTTACTTGACAGATATATAAGAAATGGACTAATACGCTCAAAAAATAAACAAGATCATGATTTGGCTAATGATGCAAAGAAAAAATTACGAATGCTGGGGATTCAAATAACCGAAACCGGCATGCAATCTTGCGCATCTCCAATAGGAAGAGTGATGGCATATGCTTCTGCAAAATATTCTGCTTTAATTAATATCCTCTCATCTGAAATGGATGTACTTGGTGATAATATCCGGGCAGTTATTGTTACTGATTTTGAAAAAACTTCTGCTACAAAATTAATACATAATGTTCTTGATAAGGAAGCAGGAGGAGCTATAGCTGCATTTAGAGCATTGTTAAAAGATAAATACACAGATAAATTAGATCCGATACTTATGACTGGTTCAACCGTTTTAGTTGACGATGATCTATCTGAAAAAATTATGCCCAAATTTAACAATTGGGTCAAAAATAGAGATTTAGATATTAATTTTGTTAAGTCAAAGAAAGAAGGATATTATGAAATAAGTGGTCGAGGTTCTCAGTGGACTCCTAGATATTATACTGAGATGATCACTGATTTATTCCAAGAAGGAGTTACTAAATGTTTGGTGGGCACTAGAGGACTTTTGGGAGAGGGATGGGATGCTAGCAAGATCAATGTTCTGATCGATTTGACTACCGTAACTACAAGCATGAGTATTAATCAATTAAGAGGTCGTTCCTTCAGATTGGATAAGGATAATCCTGAGAAAGTGGCAAATAATTGGGATATTGTATGTTTAGCTGAAGAATTTAGTAAAGGATTTGATGATTATTTTCGTTTCAAGAAAAAGCATTCAAAATTATATGGTGTTTGTGATGATGGCGCTATTGAGAAAGGCGTCGGCCATGTTCATGCATCATTTACCGAAGCAAGGCCCGAAGGAATCTCGGATATAATGAGTATTTTTAATGAAGAAATGATACAAAGATCCCGGGATAGAGAAAGAATAAGAGAATTATGGGCTCTTGGTCGACCTTTCAATTCACAAGCCAAAAAGGCATTTGAATTAAAAATGAAAAATGATTTTGGACAGGGATTCCCCTCATCTTTGAAAATAGGAAGGGCTGAATGGACAGAGGAAAATCTCATAATTTCAATAGCAGAATCTGTAGTACGTTCTTTTAAGGAAATTGGTTTAATTCAATACAATGCCACAGTTTCAGCAGGAGAAAGAGGAGGTGGTTGGCTACGTATCTTTTTGGAATATTCCAACGATTTAGAGTCACAACTCTTTACAGAAGCAATGGAAGAAATACTTTCTCCACTAGATAATCCTAGATATATAATACCTAGAGAAATCAAAGTCATTTCAGATACTTGGATTAGTAAAATGCTACCCGATGTAGTTGGAAAGTACTTTCAAAAATCAACAAACAAGATTGCTATGTATCATTCTATACCTAAAAAAATCTGTCAAAACAAGGAACATGCCTTAATTTTCCAGAAAAATTGGAATTGGTTCGTAAGTCCAGGAGAGATAACATATGCACACAATGAAACAGGTATGGAGAAAGTACATCATGCAAATAGACATAATTTATATCCACAAGGTTCTTTACATACTAAAGATGTATTTATCTGATATTTTACGATATAATAAAGATATTTTGTGATATATTTTGGTGCTCGTGCCGGGATTTGAACCCGGGTCGTCGCCTCGAGAGGGCGACATGATGGGCCGAACTACACCACACGAGCGATAAGTTGGCGTGAATGACTAATGTTTATGAAAACAGTGCATGAATCTCTTTACATTAATCTTCACTTTCACTTTCACTATACTCTCTTCTGCCTTTCTTAATATGTTAATTGCCCTTCATAAGTTCATGAAGCAGAATATATATGATACTAATGAGATAACTTATAGGAAACGAGCAGAACCTTGTAGAATAGTATCTTTTGATTTATTAATACAAACAAATGATACTACTGAGTCAGTAAATAGTCAAAATAATGGTCTATTGGTAAATGATAGCGGAATATTATCCTATGATGATACATGGCAACCATTGCGCAATACTATATTGCCTGTAGCAATTAATAAATCTAGTTGGAATGGTCTTGTAAAAAGATTTAATGAAAGTAAAGAAAATTCTGTGAGGGCATAAAATGTCTGGAACTAGAAGATTAAGAGAAGCTGTTAGAGTATTTCTTGAAAAACAAGGTTCGGCCAATACTGTTGAAATATTTGATCATCTAAACAATCGTTTTCGGTGGGGAGCAACAATGAATCAAGTCGGTAATATCCTAGCAAAAGATATCAGATTTGATAAAATCGGACACACTAGGGGTGAATTCCGAGGTAGTGTTTACACAGTATGCGTTTGGGCTATAAATAATGATGCTTCAGTAGTAATGAGCCAATAAAGTCAAGTTTGCATAACATCTCCACAGTATTAAATATGAGCAACAAATACAAATCATGGCTAACTCTTTTCCGTGCAGGAAATAGTTTAGGAGGCGTTATTGCAGTATTTCTCGGAGCTATAATGGCGCTAGAAAGTATTCCTCATGACTATCTACTTCACATTACTATTTTACAAGCCTTATCTGTATTTTCATTTATGGCATCATGGAATGCATTAAACGATTATTTCGATTTTGAAATAGATAAAATTGGTAAGCCAAATAGGCCACTACCGTCTGGAAAAATATCTCTAAAAGAGGCAAAAGTGGCAATTATATTTCTAATGATTATCTCTTTAATTTCTATGATTGGAGCCGGTTTCTTAGCTCATGACTCTAATAATGGTTTCAAATCATGGTCGCCATCTATATTAATTTGGTTTATAGCATTATTACTTTTAATTAATTATGAGTCTGAATCAAATTATAGTTTAAATCTAAAAAATCGCGGCCTCCCAGGAAATATTGCAATTAGCGCTTCAGTTGCTATGGTTGTTTTATTCGGTTCTGCAGGAGTTTATCAATCTACAAATAGTAAAGTTATATCAATTGCAATAATCGGATTTCTTTATAATTTAGCAAGAGAAATAGTAAAGGATGTTGAAGATATGGACTCTGACGAAGGAAGAAATACATTAGCAATGAAAATAGGTCCAGAAAAAACCAGAATTATCGCATATCTAATATCATTATCTACATTAATCTCAATACTTGTCCCTTTTGCTTTAGATCTATTCGAACAGCAATATCTTATTTTGGTATTACCCAGTATTTTAGTGCTATTGATGGTAAAAACCAAACTATCCCTGGCTCAAGATTATGCAGCCCAACAATTACTTAAAAAATCATTATACTTGTGTCTGGGAGCGTTTACTATTATTTCATTAATTTAAAATAATTCTCTGAAGGTATGCCATGCATTTTCATTACACATGTATGTAAGAAGTGACATCTGAGCCCACATTCTATTTTCTGCTTGATCAAATACAACACTATTCTTAGAATCTATTACTTCATCTGTTACTTCTTCTCCTCTATGAGCAGGTAAACAATGCATGAATAAATAATCAGAATCAGCACCAGAAACCAATTCTTCGTTTACCTGAAATCCATCGAAAGCATTCTTTTTATCTTTCATATGCTCTTCGCCCATTGATACAAAAATATCTGTGTATATCACGCCAGCATTTTGAGCCACTTTTTCAGGATCATTCGATGAAATAATTCTCGCACCAGTTTTTTCAGCAATATTACTCGCTCTTTTGATAATCAATTCATCTGGTTCATAACCCACAGGTGTTGCATAACTGAAATCATGTCCCATCGATACACTAGCTAGTAAAAGGTCATGTAAGACATTATTACCATCTCCTATCCAAGCGATATGGCCATTTACCTTTTCTTTATTTTCAGTAATTGTCATCAAATCCGCAGCCGCTTGACAGGGATGATGTAAATCTGAAAGAGCATTTATTACAGGAATCGTTGAATGTCTTGCCAATTCTTCTACGTCTGAATGTTTAAAGCATCTATATGTCATCCCATCTAAAAATCTTGATAAAACTGCAGCCGTATCAGCTATAGACTCACTTTTTCCTAATTGTATATCATTAGAAAGTAATGTCAATGGCTGCCCTCCTAATTTACTTACTCCAACTTCAAAAGATACTCTAGTTCTTGTAGATGGTTTTTCATAAATTGAGCCAATTGACATCCCTTCTAGTGGCCTAAAATCTTCTACAAGGCCTTCTCCATTCTTAATTTTCATAGCCCAATCAATTATATCAGGAATTTCTTTATAAAAATCATCAATAGCCAACAAATCCTTTTTTTCTTCATAATCGTTCATCTTCAATATCTCCTGCATATCCATCTCTTGTATCGCTCATCCCTCCAAACATAGTTTGAGCGAAGGTTAATACATCTGCCAATCCATCTTCAACCTCACTAGACAAAGGAATCAATCCTGGTTGAATGGCGGCATTTTGCATCATTCTTAATTGTCCAATGGCGAATTCTGCTCTCTGACTGCCAGAGCGAGCATCGTTAGCCTGATTCTCTGACTCTTCATACAGAGCCACTTCTAATATATCTAAATTATCGCCCCATTCCATTATTTTTTCTAACTCATCAGGCTCTAACAAGTCGGTTTTAGATAAGAAATTGGCTGTTGGTAGCCCTAGTCTGAAATGAACTATAGAAGATAGTAACATTTGGGAAACAAAACCACTTGGCGTTCTTGATAACATGGGGTCAAACAAGAAAACAAGACATGCTCTTCCCTGCCCTAAAACATCAACAAGATGACTTGATGCTTCTCTGAAAGCAAATAATTCAACTTGACCAGGAGTGTCAACAATCAACATGTCGCCCGATAAACCTTCAATTTGTTCAAAAACATCTTCTGCTTGTGATGCTACTAAATCTGCAGCTAATATTTGCGCTCCATTAGGTCCTAAATCATATTCACTCATAACATCAGATAAAGAAACTAAATCTCTTACGTCAAACTCAGGATCATAATGAACTCTTTCTGCGCCTGGATCTAGGTTAATTGCCATTACATCAACTTCAAGAAATCTGGCCCATCTTTGATAAGCAGTCACTAACGAACTCTTTCCTGCACCTGCAGTTCCAACTACAAAAATCACCGGTGGACTAGTACTGTCTTGTGCACTCATATTAATCCCAAGTGATTCATAGTTTCAACTATTCTGTTGATAGTTGTTTAGAATAATGAACAGGTAATCGTTATACCCTCTAACTAGGGGGGATGTTTACCGCCAAGGGTTGTTTACGTATGGCTGAAAAATTTCCACCTCCTCCTCCGGGATTCCCACTCCCTCCCCCTCCACCTCCTGATTCGGGTTCTGATACTGATGAAAAGAAAGAAGAAAAAACTACTTTAGAAGTCGATAATATTGATAAAAAGCAAAATACAGAACCCAATATAACTCCCCCGCCTCCGCTGCCTCCTGGCCTAACTCCTCCGCCTCCACCGCCACCTGGCCTAACTCCTCCGCCTCCACCGCCACCTGGCCTAACTCCTCCGCCT
>MDSZ01175165.1_pt1 | contig 31421 bp, 29 predicted proteins | sample 811201 | NCBI WGS metagenome assembly MDSZ01 (sample SAMN05326647, study PRJNA326480) | marine metagenome | isolation source: seawater | place: Indian Ocean: North | collected 2010 | reverse complement strand
TTTGTTATTTCATAGAAATGGACCTTCAATATTAATTACAAAAATAAAAAATATTACAAAAACAAATCTATATGAAAAAGGAAAAATTATAAATTTTGTAATGAAAAGAGAAAATTCTATTGATATCGACGATTTAAGTGATTTTAAAAAAGCAAAAAAAGATTTAAATTATTCTATAAATAAATAACTAATAACTCATGCAATATACTTTAAACACCAAATCATTTAAAATTTATCAAAATAATAAAATTACTGTTGCACTAAAAAAACTTAATACGCTTAATCCACCTATATTGTTTGTGGTTAATAATAAAGATCAATTTGTTGGTACCGTTACTGATGGTGATATAAGGAGATATATTTTAAATAAAAAAAATTTAAATAATAATATCGAAAAAATAGTAAACAAGAAGCCTTTTATTTGCAATTACAATGAAATAGATAAATTAAGCTACTTTAAAAAAATATTATATTTAAATAATCTAAAAGGTATCCCAATAATTAAATCAAAAAAATTGTTTGCAGCATTTCTTGCTATAGATGAAAAAATGAATTCTACTCCAATTGTAATTATGGCAGGGGGAATGGGGAAAAGATTGTTGCCATTAACAAAAAAGGTTCCTAAACCTCTATTAAAAATTAATGGTAAAGCAATTTTACAATATATAATTGAAAATATTATTGATGAAAATTTTAATAATATTTATGTTTCAATTAATTTTCAAAGCAAGAAAATTAAAGACTTTTTTAAATTAAATAAAAATTTTGGCTTAAATGTAAAATTTTTGGAGGAAAGAAAACCTCTTGGAACTGCTGGATCATTGTATTATTTAAAAAATAAAGATATCGAAAACAATAAAATAATAATAATAAACGGCGATATACTTACTGATTTAAAATTAAATAATATTTTATCTTTTCACAAAGAAAGTAATAATCATCTCACCATGGGTTGCATGAACCACCAAGTCCATATCCCATTTGGAGTTATTAAAAGCAAAAATGGCATGTTTGTAAGTATTGATGAAAAACCCTATATAAATAATCTTGTAAATTCTGGTATTTACGTAATTAATAAAAATGTTTTAAATAAAATTAAGAAAGATAAATTTACTACAATGTTGGATGTTATTGAGAAAGTTAATAAACAAAAAATTGGGATATTTCCACTATACGATGATGAAGATTGGATTGACCTAGGCAACAAAGATAACTTTTTAAAATTCAGAAAAAATCTAAGTGGCTAAGCTAAATCTTAATTAATTCATCTTTTTTAAAATTATACTTTGATATTTTTTTTAATATTTTAAAGTAGTACTTTCCACTAATTCCATATCCTGGTCTTTTTAGCCCGATATTATTGATAGAAAATTTTTCACCTTTTTTGATATTTTTTTTGCTATTAATGATTTTCTTACATATTTTGCATTATTAATTTCTGAGCGATTAATTATTTTTTCTCTTAAACCTAATATAGATTTAATATCTCTAATTTTTCTCATCATTGATGCAATATTCTTAATTTCTAAACTAGCTTTGTGATCTGGACCTTTTAACTTATTGTTAAGTGTTATATGTTTTTCAAGAAAATCTACTTCTCTACTAGCACACACCAAAGGAACAAGAATACCTTTAGTGTGGTCAGAATAACCTGTTGTGGTATTAAATTTTTTTTTTAATCTTTCTATATATCGTAAATTTACCTCATTAAATCTAGTTGGATAGTCTGTATTACAATGAAGAATAGTTATATTATTCTTTTTTATCTTACCGGATGTTAAAATTTTTACCGCATTTCTGATTTCATTTTCTGAGGCCATTCCTGTTGATAAAATGACTGTTAAATTATATTTACTTATCATTTTTAAAAGTGGATAATTAATTATTTCACCAGATGGAATCTTTAATATTTTTAAATTAAGCTTCAAAAATTTTTTAAAAGATTTAATATCAAAGACTGATACTAAAAAATTAATATTATTTTTTTTTGAGTAATCTCTTAAAGTTTTTAAATTTTTAAAGTTAAGCTGATATTTTTTTAACATCTTTTGTTGAGATATATTATTACCCAAGTTTTTTGATTGATAATCTGCTTTTTTTGACCAATTAGTTACAGTTTCACTTGAATCAAACATTTGGAATTTTACAAAATCTATTCCATTTTTTGAGCATTCTAATATTAATTTCTTAGCAATTTTTATACTGGAATTATGGTTTACACCAATTTCAGCAATTATTTTCATTTAACTATGCGGCATGTAGCACTTTTTGCACATTTCCATTTTATAATAATTTCCAGTGCTATGTAACTTTCTAATTTCTTTGTATTTCTTGTTATGCCAAATATCTTTTAGTTTTTCATTTCTCCAATTTCCAACAATTGTCTCATCTTTGTCATCAACACAACAAATGGTTACATTTCCATTGTATTTTAGAAACATCCTCTGAAATGGTTGCGCGCAATGATAACCTTTTACCTCTGAAAAATACAAACTATTTTCTATATCTCTATCTATATAATAGCCCCAACCTAATGCATCAACATGTTCTGACCACATAGTCTTTAATGCTTCAAATTGTTTTTCCCATTTTTCCTCTTTATACATAACCATGGACAATCTTACCTGGCAACTTGGTCTTATTTCATTTCTTAATAAAATAAAATTAAACACATTATCAATTACTTTACCAACGGATGTACCTTTTCTATGAATTGAAAAATCTAATGGGTCAACTGCATCGAATGATATAAATACATTATCAATCCCAGCCTTTAAAAGATTTTCACTTTTTTCCTTTGTTAACAGTGATGCATTAGTATTAAACATAACGTCAATAATTCCTTTTTCTTTAGCATATTCAACTTGCCAAATAACTTCCTTATGGGCTAGAGGTTCGCCTAAATAATTTAATTTGATAGATTTACAATTATTTTCTACAGCTTGATCTATAATATTTTTATATTCATCTTTGGAAAGATAACCTAGCTCTCCAAAACTTTCATTTGCAAGTTGAACGGTTCTTGGACACATAGGGCATAATAAATTACAGACATTAGTTGTCTCTATATCAAGGTGTAGTGGAAATTCACTAGTTTGCTTTTGTTTAGGTATTTCGTGCCATAGCTTTCTGTATTCTCTGTATTTTTCATCTCTTAAATCTTTCCACTTTGTGTTACAAATTTCTTCATAGTAACTTGCATTGCTGTTAAATTCTCTGTTATGCAAATTTGTATTTCTATTTTCTGACATTGAGAATTGATCATAATTTTTGATAGACTCCTTTGCGTTCTCGGATTGTTTTTTATATGCTTTTGAGTTCTCTTTTTTCATTAATTATATCTTCTAAATACAGGCTTGATCGATGGACCTTTTAAATACTTTTTTGTGCCATGCATAAGTGCTTTTTTGTATACCAACAAAGACAATTTACAAGCTTTAATAGTTAAATCAAATTCTTTTTTTTTGTGAGAATATGAAGGGGCAATCCATGGCATTAAAATTCCATTTTTTAGCATTTCTTGTTGAAACAATGTTCTGAGTACAAGACAATCCTCATAATATTTATTTTTTGTTCTATAATTTAGACATATACTTGGACCTTCTATATAAAAATATTTATCTAAATCTAATTCTTTTGATAAATTATTTATTTCATTTTTTAATTTTTCTCCAAAATTCCACAAATGATTAATAACTTTATTTTTTTTGTAAAATTTAATTGTAGCTAAAAATGCTCCTAGAGACGACATTTCTGCTCCATGAGTTGAAGAAAGTAAAAAAGTTCTCTCACGATTTTTTTTATTGATAGATCCATATTCCATAATCTTTCTTTTTCCCGTTAAAGCTGATAGCGAAAATCCATTAGCCATTGCTTTTCCAAAAGTTGATAAATCAGGTGTAACATTAAAAAAATTTTGAGCACCCTTTAAATCCCATCTAAATCCAGATATCATTTCATCAAAAATTAAAAGTGATGAATATTTGTTGCATAGGCTTCTTACTTTACTAAGAAAATTTTCTTTTCTTAAGTTACAATTTTTACATTTAAATTTATGGCTATAAATTTTGCAACTATTAAAACACGGCGTAAGAAAAGTTGCTGGTTCAAGAATAACACATGCAATATTTTTTGGAAATTTTTTAAATATTTTTTTTAATGATGAAAGATCATTGTAAGTGAATGTTTTAGAAAAATCTGATGTTTTTTTAAGTACACCTTTCGTAATTTTTGTGGATCCAATGAACCAATCATCAAATGAAAAAAAAGGTTGTTCTTTTGGAAAACATACTATTTCTTTTCCAGTGTAAGATCTTGCAAGCTTTACAGCAGCTGTAGTAACATTTGATCCATGTTTAGCAAATTTTACCATATCAGCCCCAGGAATTAATTTTGTAAATTCTTGAGCAGCTTTTAATTCTGCAATAGATGGTTTTGTAAGATTATTCCCTTTTTTTATTTCTGAAATAGCCCCATCATTTATTTCTCTATTATTGTACCCAATAGTTACCGACCTAAGACCCATTCCATAATCAAGGTATTTTTTTCCTTTAAGATCATATAAATATGCACCATTGCCTTTGGCAACTAGACTAGGAGCATTTGATGGATATTGGTCACTACCTCTTGAGTAGGTATGTGCGCCTCCAGGTATTAATCTTTCAAGTTTTTCTTTATATTTCATTTTATTTTAGACTTTTTCTCGATTTCTTTTAATAATTTCAGTAACTTTATGTCCTCCTTGAAATTTGACGGAAATGGCTTTTTATTTTTTGTTTTAATAGCCTTGATAAAATCTGACATTTCATTGATATAGGGATGTTCAGGATTGATATAATTTTTTTCTGTTTTTTGCTTTATAAGATAAATTTTCTCAGATTTATTTAAACTTTTAAACTCAACTAGATTATCCTCTGCATTAAAACTAATTTTTCCTTTTGAACCAATAATTACAAGGTTTCGAGTGTGTGTTGGTCTTGATAATACTTCGATAGTAATTTGAGCAAATAAATTATTTTTATAAATTAATGAGAAATTATAAATGTCGTCAATATCCGCATTTATATTGCTTATTTTCTTTTTAAATGATCTAGAAACTTTTTTTGGATATCCAAATATATTATTTAACCAATTAAGTTCAAAAGGAACTATTTCCCTACAACCACCTGTCTTTTTATTTGAGACATAAAAATCTTTAATATTTTCCCAAGGATGCCAATCGGGCAAATACTGTCCTGTATGATAATTAAGATAAAGTGGCTTACCAATAACTCTTTTTTTTATTAATCTATGAATTACTTTTGGCATTTGATAATACCTCATAGTACACGACGGAGCATATACTAATGTTTTGTCAGAAATTTTCTTTATTTCATTTTTTATTAAATTTTCATTTACTATTGAAGCTTCAATAAAACAATTTAACTTATATTTAATACAATGTCTTATATATTTAAAATGAAATAAGGGGTTTGTTGATATTATAATTGCTTCATAATTATTAGCATTAACATTTTTAAAAGCATTTATTGTTTTTAATTTATACTTCTTTTTAAATTCCTGTAACCTTTTTGTGTTATTATCATAGCCAGTTATATTTGTGTACCCTAGAGCCAATAAGTTTCTTGCTCTTCGTTTACCCATCGAGCCCAATCCAATTATTAAGAATTTCATTTTTTTATACTCAATTTTAAATGCTTATTATATTCATCTACCACACTTGAATTTATTTTCAATATACCAATGTTTCTTTTTAAAATTTTCAAAAGTTCGGAGTCTTTAAAATTTGTTCTATGATTCAATAATCTTATTATCTTTCTTATTAAAATTAAATCTTCTTTATAATCAAGCGTAAGTCTTAAAGGACTATTAAAAAAATTTATTTTTAAATCAATTTTTTTTATTTTTAAATAATTGCTATTTACAAAATAATGACCCCAAACTTCTGTGTTTCTTTTTTGTTTTTTTTTTATCACTTTTTTTAAAGCTGACGTTTTTATAAAAAAACAACTAATACCAACATGTTTACAGTTATAATAAATACAATCATACTTGTATTTTTTGAAAAGACTAATTTGCTTAATAATTAAATCAGAAAAAATTAATGGGTCATCTCCATCAATAATCACCATACCGTCTAAATTAAACTTTTTTGCGTTATAATAATATCTTTTAAGTTTATCATCTTTATGTCCCAAGAAGTAACTAATATTATTTTTTTTTGCAATTTCGATTAATTTTTTATCTCTTTTGTCATATGAAGTAGATAAAATAATTTCTGCTAAGATTTGAAAATTTTTAACTCTTCTTATCAAAAATTCAATAATTGAAATACTCCCAACATTCATGAACAATTTATTTTTTAGCCTTTTCGATTTGTTTCTCGCAGATATTAAAATACCTACTTTCACACTAAATCAATTTTAGTTATAGGATAGTCTGTCGGTATATCTTTCTTTACTTTTTTTCCAATAAATTTATTTAATTTAATTGGTTCAATTCCAGAATCTGATCTTTTAAAAATAGTGTTTTCATTTGTAATTTTCTGTCCTTTTAATATTTTAAATTTTGCAACCGTTCTCTTTCTAGAAATTTGTCTATATTTTTTTTCTGCATTGGAATGCCTAGAAATTTTAAATTTACCTAAACTATAATTAGATAACTTAATTATATTTGCCATTTTTTTAAAACTTTGAGGATCTAGAGCAGACTCGTAATCCTCTGATTTTTCATCTCTATTTAAAGTAATATGTTTTTCAACATATTCTATGCCAAATGGTATTGCTAGAGAGGGCAAAAAAATTGCAAAGTCTTCACTTCCATCTATATGATCTGCCAGCCCTATTCTAGAATTTAATTCATTTTTAAAAAAATTTAATTGGTTAAGATTTATTTCTTTATAAGATGTTGGATATACTTGTATACCATGCAATAATATATAGTTTTTGTTCTTATATCTTTTAAAAATTTTTATTACTTCTTTTATTTCGTTTAAAGTCGCACCTCCTATACGCAAAACAGTCTTTTTTTTTTGTTTTGCAATCTTTTTTATCATATTTAATTCTGTAAAACTTGCTGCAGAAAGAGCATACATTTCAGGTTTAATTTTATTTATAGTAAAATCCAAACTATTTTCATCATTTGCCATAACACAAAGTTTTATTTTTATCTTTTTTGCTGTTTTTTTTAGTCTTATCCAGTCATTTTTCTTTAAATTGATCTTTTCCAAATATTTATAAATATTTAATTTCTCTCTACCTTTTGAGACTTTGCCAGGACTATTTCGGTAGTAAATTGACATATATGAGTTCATATCAGTTATATGAATACCAAAATAATCTGCTCCAGATTTTTTTGCTGCTTTAATTAGTTTGGAAGCTTTTTTATAAGAACCATCGTGTGACCAAGCCATCTCTGCAATTATTTTAATCTTCCTCATAAATTTTGACTAATTTTAGAACCAACGTTTTTGTACTCTACATTTTTATAATGTTTGAATATTTTTCTCTTAAATTTTTTTGAGAATTTATCAAAGTTAAATTTCTTTATAAATTTTAATTTTGAATATGAGATTATAGGTTTAAATATGAGAGTTGATTGATCCAAATTTTTAATTAGATTTGTTTCATTTTCTTCAAATAAAACTTCTCTTTCTTTTTGTCCCATAATTTTATTTTTTATTAAATTGATACGAAAGTTTTTAGTAAAAATAGTATTTTTTTTGATTTTAAATTTAACATTATATAGTTTTAATATTCTTATTAGCAAATCATATATAGACAATTGATCAATTAAAACTTTTTCTTTTGGAATTATTATCATTCCATCACATTTCTTTAACAACGATTTTAAACAAAGTGATATTGCTTCTTCGTGAGTTATAAAAAATCTATAAATATTCTTGGGTATTCCAAAATTATCTTCAGATTTTATTTTATCATTAATCATTTTTAATACACTTCCATTTGAAAAACTTACGTTAGCAAATCTGACTGATGAAACAAAAATATTCTTAAAACTCTTTTTTTTTAAAAATAATTTTTGTTCCATTAAGTTTTTTGAAACTCCCATTAAACTTGATGGATTACATGCTTTATCTGTTGAAATAAAGAAAATATTTTTTAAAAATTTATTTTGTTTAAAGTTAAAACAACTTTTACAATTTGTTTTAAATAAGTATTCCAAAGAGTAATTATTTTCCTCACTTCTCACATGCTTTATCGCCGCAAAGTTTAAGAACATATTAATTTTCTTTTCGAATAAAAATTTATTTAAGTTAAAATTATTAATATCTGAACAAATATATTCGACATTCAATTTTTTTTTTCTTAATAAAATAGACCTGTTAAGATCTACTAATTGGTTTTCATTTTTATCAACTAAGTAAATTTTTTTAAATTTGTAATTTAAGATACTTAAAACAAAAACTTCTCCTATAGATCCTGCTGCACCATAAATTAAAATATTTTGATTTTTAAATTTTTTTTTTATTTCGGAAATTTGACTTATGCTAAGTTTAAATCTATTCTTTTTGGAAATTAATTTTTTCTCTAATTCAGAAAATTTTGATGTCATATACAATCTAAATAACCTTACGATTTATTTTTAAGATTTTTAAAATAATATTACATGCTTTTTCAACAGAATTTTTTTTATAATATGGATTTTGAAATTTTGTTTTTGAGCTTTTATATTTGAATGCATGTTCAATTTCCTCTACTGAATACCCACAATTAATTATTCGATTTGATTTCAACCTTCCATTTTGCCGATTACCTATATTGATTATGTTCTTTGTTACAGTTGGAGCCTCAATTATCCCAGATGAACTGTTACCAATAACAACTTCACAAATTTTCATAAAAGAAAAATAGTTTTGTCTACCTAAATTTTTGAAAAAAAAACTTTCATCATCATTTTTACAAAATTTTTTTATAATTTTGTTAAATTTTAATCCATTTTCGTCAGCGTTAGATCCGGTGAATATTTTTATAAAACCTTTCTTTTTTTTTACTACGTTCAATAAATTTTTTAACCCAAGCATCGATCTTTTATAAAAAACTGTTTCAGGATGAAAAGTAATTAATAAAATTTTCTTATTTAATAAAATTTTGTATTTTTTTTCTAACTCTTTTTTGCTTTTATAAATAAAATCTCCTATATTACTCAAGCTTAATGATCCAATATTATAAATGTGCTTTTTGTCATTTATTAATTTTGCCACCTCTTTTTTATGCTTTATATTTGTTACAAAATGATAGTTGGATATAATACTTATTATTTTTCTTGTTAAGTTATCTAATTGTTCTGTAGTTTCTTCTCCACCATGTATATGTAAAATTGGTACTCTAAAAAAAATTGCTGAGTAACAGAATGGCAATAATTCATATCTGTCTCCTAAAACAATTAAAATATCAGCCTTATTTTTTTTTAAATATTCAGGAAATTTTTTAAAGCTTTTCGATAATGAGTTTAAAATTGATATTCTGTCAGTATTAAATGTATAAGAATTTATAATATTAATCTTGCTAATTTTTTTTTCTCTTATCTCGAGAATCGTCTTGCCATGGTCAATTGAAAGGTGAGAACCTGTAACGATTAATTCAGTATCTATTTTTTTAATTTTTTGAAGCTTGATAATTAGCTCTTCCATGATACCAAAGTCTGCTCTTGATGTAGATAATATTTTAACTTTTTTTTTATTCATCTTTTATTAACTCAAATTTTAGCTTTTTATATTCTAAATATGGTCCAAAACCCCTTTTAAAATATGTAGCTTTTATTCTTTTTTTAATTTCTGATTTCGACATTTTTATATTTAATAAGCCTAATTTATTTAATTCTTTTCTAGTGCTGGCTTTTTTTTTCCATCCTTCTTTTATAAAGGATAAATTATTTTTTTTTATAGAAACTAATATTTCTTTGAATAATAAAAACATCTCTTTGTAAGTTTGTAAAATTAACGATTTTACATCATCACCTTTTATTTTAAATTTCCTTACATTTAAAATTTTTCCATTATCCACTTTTTCATTTATTTGATGTGCGGTACAACCATAATACTTTTCATTGTTGTAGATTGCAAAGTTGTAGCACCCTATTCCCGGGTAATCTGGCGGTCCAGGATGAAAGTTGATATTTAAGATCTTAGTTTGAGATAAAAATTTTTTGTTTAAAATTTTCTTTGATAAAAAAGATAGAACATAATCAAAATAATGTTTTTTTTTAAAAAAGCCATCATTATCATCATATTTGATAGTCACATTTTTAAATTGGGTTTTTATTTTCTTTATTATTAATTTATTAATTTTTTTATCTTTATTTAAGATTAGTAAAATTTTCATAATTTTTTTCAATAGTATTAAAAATATATTTTATTTTTTTGTAATTAATATTTGAACTGCATGGAGAGCAAATTGAATTTTCATGTAAAATCTTGCTATTTTTAATTTTATATTTCTGATTATTTTTATACATTTTTTGCCTCTCGTTAGGCAACCAAATCTTCCTGAATTGAATTTGCCTTTCTGTTCTTTTTAATAAATAATTTATAAATTTCTTATTAACTTTTTCTTTTAAAATCAAAATTACCATCCAATAATTTGGATTTGCAATTTTTGAATATTGAAAAATTTTAAAAGGCTTGGATTTTTCAAAAATTTTACAATAATTTTCAAATATATTTTTTTTTAATTTTCTTATTTTATTTATATTATTTAATTGCGATACTCCCAATGAAGCATTTAAGTTTGGCATTCTGTAATTGTATCCAACTTCATTATGCAAAAAAAAATCATTATCTTTTGCTTGATTTATTAAATATCGACTTTTTTTTGCCAATATTTTCTTATCAGTCAGTATCATCCCCCCACCACCAGTTGTAATAATTTTGTTTCCATTAAATGATAAGACACCTAAATCTCCAATTGTTCCAACATGCTTATTGTTTAAATATTTTTTTTTATAAAAGGTTGATAATCCTTCGGCTGCGTCTTCTATTATTCTAATTTTTTTTTTTTTACATTCATTTAAAAGTTTTTTTATTTTGGCTCCTCCACCCCATATATGGGCAACAATGATAGCCTTAATTACTCTTTTTGTTTTGGAATTGTAACACTTTCCATTTTTTGAAAATGTATTGTATTTTAAAAATTCAATCGTTTTCTCTTCATCAATATTATAAAAATTATCCACATCCATAAAAATTGGGTGAGCATTGTTGTATTTTATTGAATTTATTGTTGCTATAAAAGTTATAGAAGGTGCTAAGACCTCATCATTTTTTTTTATGCCAATTACTTTTAAAGCAATATGTAGAGCAGATGTGCCTGAGTTGCAGGCAATACAATATTTGGATTTTGTATAATTTGATATTTTATCTTCAAATACTGAGATATTCTTTCCTGCAGTTGATACCCAATTATCTTTGATTGATTTTGTTACAGCATCAATTTCTGACTTACCTAGGAAGGGCTCTGATAGCATTATTTTATTCATTATATTTACATTAAAGACGAATTAATTTTTTTTTAATATTTTTTTTTGAAGTAATATTTATTAATCCTTTACTGTTTTTTATATTTATATTTTTATCTTTATAAAAATTAAAAACAATAGATTTAATTTTGCAAATTTTTGCCCACTGCAAAACACTTGAGCCAAAAGAAGTTATGAAAAGGTTTGCAATTGGCATTACATGAATCAAGGGCTCGCTAATGATTTTAATTTTATATTTTTTAACAATCCAATAGTAATCTTTAATTTTTTGTTTTGGGTGTAAAGAGATAAGAAGGTTATATTTTTTATAATATTTCAAAATAATTTTAATCATTACTTCATTTCTTAAGTAATCTTCTTTAAGGTTTGTAATATAATGTTTATGCCAATTTGTAAGTCCAATAATAATTAATTTTCTTTTATTACTTAGTTTATATTTGTGAAAAATTAACTTTTTTCTTTTATCAAATTTTTTACGTTGTAAATTTAATTTATTTCTAATGTGCTTTTCTTCATTATAATATTTAATTATTAGTTTTTTATATTTCAGGTTCCCAGGCGTAAAAGGATTTCGAGGTAAACAATTTAAATTATCTAAAATACTAACAAAGTCTTTTTCAAAAAAAGAAATGTAATTTTTAGAATTTGGAATTTTTCTGCAAATATTCTTATATCTAGAGATAAATATTTTATTATTTGTAATAAATCTTTTAAATTTTAATCTTTCATTAATAAAATAATTTTCGTTATTATATCTGTTATCTAAATAAAGATAAATTTTTTTATTTTCATTCATAAATAAATTTATAAAAATAAGATTCAAAGGTCCCGTCATATCATCAGTGGTAATGTAATTATCAAATCGGGAAATTTTTAAATATAGATAAGATATAAATTTGACAAAATTAAAAAAAATAATCAAAAAAAATTTTTTAAAAAAATTATTTTCTATCATTAATTCTTTATGAAAAAAAAGAAATTTATTATTCAACCCAATAATTTTAAGATTTTTTTGTTTTTTAAATTTATTTATATTTGAAGTATATCCAATACAGGTGTTTTTGAATTTTTTTAAATCGCTTCTAAGTAAAAATTTCCATTTGTCTGAATTAAAATTTATATGAATAAGATTTTTCATGCTATTGATAAAAAACAAATGATAATATAACACCATTTATATAAGATGTTTCCAATTGTTAAATGTTTAAATAAAAAAGTAATATTTTATAATTAATTAGATGAGAAAAATACTTATAATATGCTCAAATATCACTGTAGCACTTCAAATTAGAAATTATTATTTAACTAAAAAAAATTCAATTAGCTATAAAATTTTAATACAGGATAATTTTTATACTAATGATATAATTCAAATATTTAATATTATTAAAAATAAAGAAATTATAAAATTTAATTTTAAAAAAAGACCTATTTATTTTAATTTAATTAAATTTTATAATTTCTTCAAAATAAAAAATTTTAATAAAAAACTTCATCAAAAATTTCAAAAATCTAATTTGTTTAAAAAAATTAAAAATGAAGACTATGAAGAAATATGGTTTTCTAATGACAATTTATCTAAAATTTATTTATATAAAAATGAGACAAAAAAAATTTATTTTTCTCATGGTGCTAACGATTTTTTAATTGAAAAAAAATATTTAGATAAATTAACATTTGTAAAAAGATCTATTGATGATTTTATTAATAATTATTTTTTATATGTATTTAAAATTTCTAATAATAATTCTAAAATTATTTCAATTTTTAATAATTTTTTAATAAAAAATAAATTTAAAAATAATATAAAAAAATTTAGAGAGGATTTCATAAAAAATTTTAACTTTAAAAAAAAAAAATATTTTCAAAAAAAAAAAATAAATTTAATAAATATTTCAATTCCTTATGCTTTTTATCAACAAAAATATAAAAAAAAGTTAATTTATGATTATGTTGACTTTTTTATACATGAAATTTTAAATAAAATTATTAAACAAAAAAAAATATTATATGTTTTAAAATTTAAAGAAAATATCCCTATAAATCTTCAAAAAAAAATTATAAAAAAATTTAATAATTATTTTAAAGATTATAATTTGGTACTTTTTTCAAGTAATAAAACTGGAACTAAGTCACTTGAAAAATTTGTAACTTTTTATAATGTTGAAAATTATTATTCAAATTTTTCATCTTCATTATTTTTAATCAAAATATTTAGACCTAATGTAAAATTGTATAATTTTTCAAAAATTATTATGGATTATTGGAAGAATAAACAAAATCTTTTGTTTGAAAATCATCAACAAAATCAATCCAATTATCTTAGGGTAATCAAATTTTATAATAAAATCTGGATAAACTTATAGAAAATATTTATTATCTTTAATCAGTATCAAGAAAGGGCTAATTAAAATTTACAAAATTTAAATATTAAGAAATTAATAAAAATTGTTAATTTATTTTATATAAAGTGTTAATAGGCTTTCCTGAAACAATTATTTCATTTATTTTTTTGTAAGTATTAGAGTAGTCTTTTTTGTTGTTTATGTAATTATTAATTAAATAATTTGCATCTTTTATATTATATACAACAATTAATCTTTTCTTGTTCTCATTGCTTAACATATTTTTTCTAGTTGCTTCAAGCGAAGTCCCACTTACAGCCATAACTGTAACGGTTTTTCTTTTATCATTTTCCAAAATAAATTTAATTTGCTCATTATTACTTAATCCCCACCAATCTAGATCAAATTGTTGATAAGGTTCTTTTACAAAAAAATTAAAATATACATTTTCATAAGGATGATTTTTTAATATCCAAATAATATTATTTAATATTGCAATTGAAAGAAGGGTTAATAAAAATATTTTAAACTTTTTCCATTGAATATTTGAAATAGTACAACTTATAAATATAAGAAAATAAATTAATATAAAATAACTATGCCTCCAACCATTATAAGTATTGTTTTGAAATATTGTAATCAAAAAAATAGTTAATATAAATAATAAGAGGTTTAAATAAATAATATTAAAATTTTTCTCAAGAGATATTTTTTTTGTAAAAATAAAAATTAAACAAAACAAAAATAAAATTAAATATAAAATTGGCACAGTTATTAAAAACCAAATTATAATGTAGTGCCATGGAGTTTCGGTACCTTTAAATACTTCACCAAAATACAATACTTTTCCATTCCAGGAATGATTAGATAATTTATTAAATACTTCTAAAAAATTATTAAATGGATCTGCCCACAAAAAAGGAAAAGTTAAGTAAAAAAAGAAAATAAATAGTAAAAAAGTAAATGTAATTAGTTTTATGATTTTTTTATTTAATCCGTATTTCATTACAGAAAATATCATAACCATTAGGGGCAATAATGCAGTAGATAACTTAGTTGAAATACACAAAGCTGAAAAAAAAGAAAAAAATATTAAATTTTTAACTTTAATTTTGTTAATTAATTTAATCCCAAAATACAAAGATAAAATAACTAATCCACATAAATATAAATCTTTTGTGTTGTAATGTTGTTCAGCAAAAAATCTAGGAAATAAAATTAATAATAGTAAACTTGAATTACTTAAAAAATAACTATTTGAAAGATGCAAATTTATTTTATAGTAGATTAAATAGCAACAGTGCAAAAAAATAAGCAGCAAAATACATCTAAGATAATATATTTTTTTTTTGTCATCTAAATTTTTGTTATTTGTTATTGAGCCTGTTAAAACTTCGATGGTTGCTGCAAAAGTTTCAAAACTTGGTCCATAATATCTATCTCTCCAATCATTTAAATTAGAAACTTTTTTTAGTCTTTCATATTTTTTTTCAATATCTGGAACAAATATTTTTACTATATGCTTTAAGTTTACGAAACCAGTAAGTCTCATAAGACCATCATCCCACGCATAACCATAATTTTTAAGGTTAAGCATATTAACGGATAGGGAAACGATAATTATAATTAAAAAAATTTTCTTTTTTATAAAAATTGTATTCAAATTACGAAGAAGAAGACTCTTTGTCATAAACTTTAGAAATAATATAACTTGGTCTTTTTTTTACTTCTGTATAAATTCTTGAAACATATTCTCCCACCAATCCTATTGCAATAATATTAAAACTTGAAGTTAATCCAATCAAAAGCAACACAGTTGTGAAGCCCTCGATAGGTTTGCCCATCAATTTTTGAAAAATTAAAAATAATGTGAAAATTAAAAGAAAAAATAATAATGAAAAACCAAATTTGGTTATTAAAGATATTGGGACATTAGAAAAAGAAAATAAGCTATCCAAAGCATATTTATACAAAAAACTATAAGAAGATTTTGACTCACCTTTTTTTCTAAATGGTCTTTCAAATTCTATAATCGTTTGGTTATACCCAATATAACTTACTAAACCTCTTAAAAATCTTGTTCTCTCTCTCATATTTTTTAAATGTGTAATAATTTTTTTATCAATTAATCTAAAGTCACCAGAATCTCTGTAAATTTTTTGATTTTTTTCAGAACTAAATATAAGAATTTTATAAAAGAAACTTTTTAAAATTTTTTTCGTATAGCTTACATCTTCAGATGATCTTTGTGTTAGAACTACATCGTATCCTTTTTTCCATTTATCGATCATTTCAGTAATTAATTCTGGTGGATCCTCTAAGTCAGGGTCAATTATAATTGCAGCTTCCCCTTTACAGTTATCGATACCAGCGAGGATAGCAGCTTCTTTTCCAAAATAATTAGAAAATTTGATAAGTTTTATATTTTTAAATTTTTTTTCATTTAATTTCATTTTCTCCCATGTTGAGTCAGAGCTGTTATTGTCAACAAGAATCAGCTCAAACTCATGATCTGAATTTTTCATGATCTTTTCTAATGCTTCCAAAAAACTTGGCAAAATACTTTCTTCATTGAAGCATGGAGAAATAACTGATATCATTACTTTGATTATCATAATAAGCTAAAATAATAAAACTAAAAATATTTTATGAAATGTATCAATTGTAAAACAAAAAAATTTGATAAAATTGTAAAATTAGGAAAACAACCCATAAGCAGTTTATTCTACAATAAACCAAAAAAAAATCTTAAATCATATCCGCTAGATCTATATAAATGCAAAAAATGTAATCTAGTTCAGTTAAAAGAATTGGCGCCCTTGGAAAATATGTATGGAAGTACTTATGGATACAGAACATCATTGAGTCCACTTATGATTGAACATATGAAGGAAAAATATCTTAAAATTTTAAAAGATAGAATAATTGTAAAATTAAACGATAAAATATTAGATATAGGATGCAACGATGGTACTTTTTTAAATTTTTTTGCAAAAAATAAATATAAAGAATTATATGGAATTGATCCATCTGCTGGTAAATTTCAGAAATACCATAGCAATCAGATAAAATTAGAGACAGATTTTTTTTCTAGAGATTCAGTAGAGAAGAAATTTGGTAAAAAAAAATTTAATTTAATTACATCTTTTGCAATGTTTTACGATATTGAGGATCCTAATTCTTTTTGTAAAGATATCTTCAAACTATTACATAAAGATGGAATTTGGATATTGGAATTATCATATTGGCCAATGCTGATTGAGAACTTAACTTATGATCAGATTTGTCATGAACATGTTTCCTATTATTCAATTAGTGTTTTTAAAAAAATAGTAGAAAAAAATAATTTAAAAATATTAGATTTTAGATTTAATGAAATTAATGGTGGAAGTATTGAGATTAAATGTGCAAAAAAGAAATCAAAATTAAAAAGTAATACAAAAAAAATTTGTGATCTAATATATTATGAAACTAAAATTAATAAAAAAACATATGATGATCTTAATTTAAGAATAAATAATACTAAATCAAATTTAATTGAATTTTTAAAATTAGCAAAACTAACAAAAAGAAGTGTAATAGGATATGGCGCCGCAACAAAAGGAAATATTGTGCTTAATCAAATTTCAGCAAATAGTAAATTAATCCCATTTATAGCTGACGCAAATCCTGAAAAATATAATAAATTTACCCCAGGATCAAACATTCGAATAATAAGTAAACAAAAAATGCGTAAAATCAATCCAGATTATCTTTTAGTTTTAATATGGTCTTTTAGAAAAGAAGCTATAAAGCAAGAAATCAACTATATAAAAAAAGGGGGGAAATTAGTGCTGCACTTGCCAGTTTTTCATATAATAGATAAGTATAATTATAAAGAGTATTTAAATAGTGATCTTTCAGCATTCGCAAAAAAAATTTGATGATACAGTTCTAATTTTAGGATCTAATAGTTTTATTGGAAAAAATATAATTACTGAAATTCCATTCAAACAAATTGTTTGTATCCAAAAAAAAAAACAAAATATTGTCAACAAAAAAAATCTTAAATACTATTTTTTTAATCTTCATTCATATAAAGACTTAAATAAGATTATTAAAAAATATAATTTTGACAAGATAATTCTTTGTGCATCAAACAATAACAATAGCAAGGATTTAAAAAATAATAATTCGGAAATTTTTTTCAATAATACAAATATATTGTTGAATACTTTGGAATGTATTAAGTTTAAAAAAAAAATTGAATTAATTAATTTTACAAGTACAGAAGTTTGGAAAAAAAAAAAATCAATTTATTCTATTGCAAAAAAAACTAATGATGAACTTTGTAAATTTTATGAAGATAGATATGGTTTAAAAATCAAAAATTTGGTGCTTTCTAATCTATTTGGAAAAAATGATCTTAATTTCAATAGAATAATACCATCATTAATTAAAAATACTCTTTTTAAAAAGAAAATAATTTTAAATAATTACTCTAAGAAGTTGCAATTTATTCATGTCAGTCAAGTGCTCGAAGTTATAACAAATAAATCAAAATATATTAAAAAAAAACACTTAATCTCAGTAAATCAAATCAAAAATAAAATTTTATATTTGATGAAATTAAAAAAGGGATTAGGTAAAAAAGATTTTGATAATAATTTTGAATATAATTTATATGAAACTGTTAATTGGTATATAAAGTATTTAAAAAAAAAATTATGAAAGCAGTTATATTAGCTGGTGGTCGTGGAACACGTCTGCATGAAGAGACCAAAAATATTCCTAAACCAATGGTTAAAATTGGTGGAAAGCCTATTCTTTGGCATATAATGAAAATTTATTCAAGTTATGGAATAAAGGAATTCATTATTTGTTGTGGTTACAAAAAAAAAATAATTGAAAACTATTTTAAAAGATACAAGTTATCTAAAAATAAAGAAAATTGGAAAGTAATTCTCGTTGATACTGGAAAAGATACAATGACTGGAGGAAGATTAAAAAGAGTGAAGCGGTTCATATCAAAAGAAAAGTTTTTTTTCTTTACTTATGGAGATGGACTTTCAGATGTTAACATTAAAAAATTGATAAATTTTCACATAAAAAAGAAAAAATTAGCAACTGTTACAGCAGCCAGACCGCCTGGGCGTTATGGTGTTTTAAATATAAAAAAATCAATGGTTGAAAAATTTTCAGAAAAAGCAAAAGGTGGTGATGGCTATATCAACGGAGGTTTTTTTGTTTTGTCACCTAAGGTTTTAAATTTAATCAAAAATGATAAAACAACATGGGAAAAGGAGCCTATGTTAAAATTAGCAAAAAAAAAACAGTTAATAGCTTATAAACATGATGGTTTTTGGCAATCAATGGATACCTACAGAGATAAATTACAATTAGAGGAAATTTGGAAAAATAAAAATGCAAAATGGAAAATCTGGTAGTAAATTTCTAAAAAAAAAAAAGTTTTTTGGAAAAACAAAAAAGTTGTTATCACAGGTTGTACGGGTTTTAAAGGTTCATGGCTTTCTTTTATCCTAAAAAGATATGGTGCTAAGATTTATGGTATTGCGTTAAAACCTCAAAATAAAAATGATATTTTTGCAAAATCTAATTTTATAAAAGAAATTAAATTTTATGAGTGTGATATAAATGACTCAAAAAAATTAAAAACTTTATTTCAAAGAATTAAACCGGACATAACATTCCATTTGGCAGCTCAATCTCTCGTTTTATTAGGTTATCAAAGAAAAGAAGAAACTTATAAAACAAATATTATTGGATCAACAAATGTTATCGAGGCTTGTAGAAATTTAAAAAAAAAAACAACATTATTAATAACTACAACTGATAAAGTTTATAAAAATAACAATAAAAAAAAATACTTTAAGGAATATGATACAATAGGAGGAAATGATCCTTATAGTGCTAGCAAAGCTGCTTTAGAAATTTTATGTGATTATTATTTAGATATTTCTAAAAATGACAAATTTTTCTCACTTAGTGTTGCTAGATCAGGAAACGTAATTGGTGGTGGTGATTGGTCAGCAAACAGGTTATTTCCAGATATAATGAATGCTTTTCGAAAGAAAAAAAAAGTGATTATAAGAAGTCCAAACTCTACAAGACCTTGGCAACATGTCTTAGACCCTCTTTATGGATATTTAAATTTAGTAGAAAAAAATTTTAAAAGTAAAAAATACTGTGATGCTTATAATTTTGGTCCAAAAAATGATTCAAGTGATAAAGTTAAAAATGTTTTAAAGTTAGTGAAAAAAAAAATACCTAAATTAAAAGTAATCATAAAAAAAAATAAATATTACGAGAGTAAATATTTAGGATTAAATAGTTATAAATCTAAAAAAGAATTATCATATAAGCAAATTTGGAATTTAAATGAGTCTGTTCAAAAGACATTGAATTGGTATTGTTCCTATTTAAAGAAAAGTTCAGTTGATAAATTGTGTTTCGAAGATATAAAAAATTTTGAAGATAATTATAAATAAAAATATTTTCTTGGGTCACTAAAATTTATTATTATGAAAAATAAATTACCAAAAAAAATTGTGTTTCAGAAAAAAAAAATAAAAATTCCTATATTGATCCTGTGTTTTGATAGACCTGATTTATTAAATAAATTATTACAAGTATTAAAAAAATATAACATTACTAAAATATATATTTCTCAAGATGGATATAAAGGTCAAAATAATCGTTTGATAAAAAGACATAACAAAGTAAGAAAAATAATAAAAAAATTAAGTAATTCTTATAAAATCAAAACTAATTTTATTAAGGAAAATTTGGGCAAACAAATTGCACCTCCTAAAGGAATAGATTGGTTTTTTAAACATGTCAAAAGAGGTATTATTCTTGAAGATGATACAATACCAAGCAAAACATTCTTTGACTTCAGCGATAAGTTATTAAAATTACATGACAATGACAAAAACATTTTTCAAATTTGTGGCTCAGGAACTTTGTCTAGAGAGTTTGGAAATATTACTTATTTATCATCCGTGCCTTGGATGCATGGTTGGGCTACATGGAGAGATCGGTGGAAAAAATATAATTATAAATTAAATGATATTAAAAAAATAAAAAAAAATAAAAACTTTATTAAAAATGTACCTTTTTTTTTCGGAAGGTTATATTGGCTTAGTTTATTCAAAGAATTCAATGAGGGAAAACATAAAACTTGGGATTATACAATCGTACATGACTGTTTAACAAAAAATTTAAAATGTATTAAACCAAGTATAAATATGATTACAAATATTGGATACAAGCAGAAAAACCTTTTAGATAAAAGAAAAAGACATGAAATTAATTCTTTTGAACATCTTAAATTTAAAAAAAATGATTATAAATACGAAAAAATTAATGAATCTTGGATATTGTATAATCTTTCTATAAGATATAGGTTGTCGCTGTTTTTAAAACATATCTTTGGCGTCATCTAGATGAAAAAAAAAATTATTATTACTGGTGCTTTAGGATACATTGGAACAGAACTCTGTAAATTGTATTCTGGTTTTAGTTGGAAATATGAAGTAATAGCCATTGATAACAGATTTATATCTGAAAGAGTACATGAATTAAAAAGAAGAAAAATCAAATTTGTTCAAGCGGACATTCTTAATTATACAGATATTAATTTTCACATCAAAGATGCGGAAATCATACATCATCTTGCTGGTATTACAGATGTAGCCTATGTAAAAAAAGATTCAAATAAACATAAAGATATAATGATACAAAAAGTAGCTGTAGAAGGAACCGAGAATGTTTTAAAAGCAATGGATAAAAATGCAAAAATTATTTTTCCATCTACTCATGTTGTTTTTGAGGGTTTAAAAAAACCCAAAACTAATATCAAAGAGAATGAAACAACGAGCCCAGTACTAGTTTATTCAAGTAGTAAAGTTGATAATGAAAATCAAATTATAAATTCAGGAAAAAATTTTGTTATTTTTAGACTTGGATCTGTTTATGGATTTTCAACAGATACGATGAGAATAAATATAATGCCTAATTTATTTTCTAAAATTGCTTCACAAGATGGGACAATAAAACTTTTTGGTGGTGGTGAGCAATTAAAGAGTTTAGTTCCATTGGTTGACGTAGCAAGAAGCTTTAAGTTTGTAGAAGAAAATAAAGATTTTAAAAATGGTATTTATAATCTTACAAAAGAAAATACAACAGTTAAAGATGTTGCTTATTTATGTAAAAAATATAATCCAAAATTAAGAATAATAAAAACCAAAGATGAAGTACCGAACAAAGGATATACTCTTTCAAATAGAAAATTAATTTCAACAGGGTTCAAATTTGTTCATAACCTAGAGAGATGTATAGAGGAGATGATCTCAAAATGGTCATTTAAAAAGTTTGATAAAAACCTAGAATATAAATTTAGAGGAGAAAGAGAATTTATTGATAATAGAGGAAAAATATCCAATTATGATTTACCGGAACCAATTAATATGATTGGATACATAGAGTCAAAAAAAGGCACAATAAGAGCCAACCATTATCATCCAGTTCAGGAACAAAAATGTTTGTTAATAAAAGGACAATTCATAAGTGTTTATAAAGATTTAGTTGATAATAATGCAATAAAAATAACTCATGTGGTTAATGAAGGAGAAATGATAGTAACTCAACCTAATGTTGCTCATACAATGGTATTTACAGAGGATACAATTTTTTTGAATTTGGTAAGAGGAGAAAGGGAGCATCAAAATTATGGGATTACACATACAATATCACATAAATTTGTTGATGAAGATGAAAAAAATTCACTTGTAGAAATTTATAAATTTGAATGTAGGTGTTGCAAATCTAAAAAATTAAAAAGAGTTTTATCTTTAGGTTATCAGCCATTAGCTAATAATCTGTTAAATAATAAAAATGAGAAGTGTAAACTCTATCCACTAGAATTAAATGTCTGTGAGGAGTGCTTCAATTGTCAGCTATCTGTAGCAGTAAAAAGCGATGAAATGTTTTTACATTATCTTTATCAATCATCAACAACACAATCATTTAAGGATCATTTTAAAACTGCAGCAAAAAAATTTACAAAAGAATTTAAATTAAATAAAGATTCATATATTTTAGACGTGGGAAGTAATGATGGAGTTGGGCTGAAACCATTTTTGGATTTAGGATACAAAAATATTCAGGGTATAGAGCCAGCAAAAAATTTGTCAGTAATAGCAAATAAAAAAGGTATCAATACTTTTAACGGGTATCTCAAGGATTTTGTTTTACAATCTAAAAAAAGCGGTGCTGATTTATTGCTAGCCTCTAATGTTTTTGCTCATGCAGATGATCTGAGATCAATGGGTGAAAAAATGAAACAACTTATTAAACCTAAAGGAAAAATTATAATTGAAGTTCAGTATCTAATAAATACGTTACAAGATTTATCATTTGACAATATTTACCATGAGCATACTAATTATTGGTCAGCAACTGTACTAGTTAATTTTTTAAAAAAAATAGGTCTCTTTGTTTTTAAAATTGAAAAAATTAAAACTCATGGAGGATCTATAAGAGTATACGTAACTAAAGATAAAAACATGAATATCCAAAAAAGTGTAAGTGAAATATTAAAAGAAGAAAAAAAATTTGGTATAAAAAAAATATCAACTTTTGTTGATTTTGGAAAAAAGGTTGAAAAGTTAAAGAAAAATTTTAATCGAAATTTAGATAAATTTAAAAATAAAAAAATAATTTTTTATGGTTCTCCAGCTAAAGCAACAACAAAATTAAATTATTTTAATATTGAAAAAAATAAATATAAAACAATTGAAGATAATAGTCTTAAAATTGGAAAATTCATACCCAATGTTAATGTTGAAATATGTTCAAAACGTTCTTTAAAAAATATTAATTTTGATGATGTAATAGTTCTGGCTTGGAATTATTTTGATGAAATAAAAAAAAATAATAAAAAACTTGGTAAAAATTTTATAAATATTAACGAATTAGAAAAAATTAAACCTAAAAATTGATCTTGAAAAATAAATATAAAATTATTGCAGAAATTGGCTCTGTGCATGACGGAAAGCTTAGCTTGGCAAAAAAACTAATTGAAAAAGCAGCAAAATCCGGTGCGGATGTTGTAAAATTTCAGATGCATATTGCAGATGAAGAAACATTAAAAAATGCTCCCTCACCAAACTATTTCAATAAAGAGCCAAGATATTCATATTTTAAAAGAACGGCATTTAACTACGGAGAATGGAAAAAAATCATAAAATTTTGTAAGATGAATAAAGTAGAATTCCTTTGTTCTCCATTTAGTGAAAAAGCTGTTGATATATTAGAAAGTTTAAAAGTAAGCAGTTATAAGCTTCCATCAGGCGAGCTTACAAATCATCCATTAATTGAAAAGTTAAAGAAAACTAAAAAACATATATTCATATCAACGGGTATGAGCAATTGGAATGAAATTGATCTAGCAGTGAATATTCTAAAAAAAAATTTTACATTAATGCAATGTTCATCAATATATCCATGCCCAAACAATAAAGTAGGCATAAATATATTAAGTGAAATTAAATCAAAATATAAATGCAATATTGGATTTTCAGATCATACCTTAGGTTATTCAGCAGCATTCGCAGCCGCAGCCGCAGGAGCAACTATTATAGAAAAGCATTTTACTATCTCAAAAAAAATGTATGGAAGTGATGCCAAACATTCAATGGAGCCCAAAGATTTCAAATTTCTCACAAAAACAATTAAAGATATATGGTATATAATGATGCATCCTGTAAATAAAAATAATATAAATCAATATAAATCAATGAGAAATATATTTCAAAAAAGTATAGTCACCAAACGATATTTGAGAAAGGGAATTACCTTAAAAATTTCAGATATAGATTTTAAAAAACCAGGAAATGGAATTAAGGCTTTAAGTTACAAAAATGTGTTGGGAAAAAGAATTAAAAAAAGTTTAGAAAAAGATATATTACTGAAATACTCAGATCTAAAATGAAAATAAAAAAAATTTGCTTCGTTATTTTATCATCAGCAAATTATAATAGTATTAAATCGGTCATACAAGAAACAAAAAAAAATAAATCTTTTGAAGTTAAGGTTATTGTAGGTGCATCAGCCATGTTAGATAAATTTGGAGATGTTTATAAAAGAATTAAAGCTGATGGAATAAATATAGATTATAAGTTAGACAGTCAATTTTCTTCAAGTGGATTAATTTCAATGGCTAAAACTACTGGCATTGGAATAGTTGCTCTCTCAGATTGTTTTAATCAATTAAAGCCTGATTTAGTTTTTACTGTGGGGGATAGGCACGAAACAATATCGACTGCAATTGCAGCAAGCTATATGAATATTTTAGTTGCACATACAATGGGTGGGGAAGTAACCGGAACAATAGACGAAAGTGTTAGACACTCAGTAACTAAATTATCGCATATACATTTCGTTGCAAATCAAGATTCAGCAAAGAGAGTAATAAAATTAGGAGAAAATAAAAATAAAGTTTTTAATGTTGGATGCCCCAGAAATGATATTATAAAACAAATTATTTCAAAAAAAAATTTCAAAAAAGAATTTGATTATATTTCTAAAATAGGGGTTGGTGATATTGATAGCCTGAGTGCAAATGATGACTATTTTGTTACATTATTCCATCCTGTAACAACTAATTTAAACAAAAATAGAGTAACGATAAAAAATATCATGAAATCTATAATAAAATTTAATGTTAAAAATATTATTATTTGGCCTAATGCTGATGCTGGAAACGAAGAAATTGCAAAACAAATAAGAATTTTTAGAGAAAAAGGTAAACTACAAAACTATAAAATAGTAAAAAATTTACCAATTGATTTTTACATACCTTTAATAAAATATTCTAAATGTTTAATTGGCAATTCCTCTTCAGCTATAAGAGATGGTTCATTTCTTGGAATACCCGCAGTTAATATTGGAGACAGGCAAAACAACCGTTTAAGATATCAAAATGTTCTTCAATCTGATGAAACTGAAAAATCAATATCTAATAAAATAAAAAAACAATATGGAAAAAAGTTTAAAAAATCATTTTTGTATGGAAATGGAACATCAGGCAAAAAAATTGCAAATATTTTAAAAAAACTAAAAATGTTTTCAACTCAAAAAAAAATTATGTATTAATCTTTTTATTTAATTTGTACCATTCTATTGTTTTATACATTCCTTCTGAGAAGCTAGTAAATTTTAAATCCTTAATTGTAGCACATAATTTTTCATTTGATCCGTAGGATTTTAAAATATCTCCTTTTTGAAACTTTCTATAAATAATTTTTGGTTTACCCTCAAAATTTATAAAAATTTTTAATAATTTCCTTAAATCAATGGGCTTGGATGAACATATATTAAAAATATTATGATTTGTTTTAAATTTTATTCTACTTAATTTGTCAATTACATCTACGACATCTAAAATATAAGTAAAGTCACGTTTATGTTTCCCGTAATTATTTAAATAAAATTTAGTATTTTTAAAATATGCATTTACTAGTTTTATAATTACTAAGTCAGGCCTACCCCATGGTCCATAAACAGTAAAAAATCTTAAACCAATGATTTTAATATTATAGTAATTAGCAAATATTTCTGCCATCTCTTCATTGGTTTTTTTTGTTAACCCATAAAAGTTTTTAGGTTTTAAAATAAAATTTTCTTTTACAGGGAATTTCTTACTATCCCCATAAACTGAGCTTGAAGATGCATAAAAAATTTTCTTAATTCCAAAAATTTTCGATAACTCTAAAATATTAAAAAAACCCACTACGTTTGAGTCCATATATTTTTTTGGTGACTTTATTGAGAATTGGACACCAGCTTGAGCGGCAAAATGATAAATAGCTGATACTTTTTTGTTTAATATCTTACTTAGTTGGGAGTAATGACATACATCTATTTTTTTAAAGACAAAATTTTTATAATTTGTTAAAATTTTTAGCCGTTGTTTTTTTAATCTTACATCATAATAATTGTTCAATATATCAATACCAATTATTTTATTTTTTTTATCTTTTAATAGTTTTTGGCAAAGACTAAAACCTATGAATCCCGCGCACCCAGTAATAATAATATTTTTTGTCATCATCTATAAATAGTATTTAAAAATGGTTCTGTAAATTGTTGATCTCTTAAAAAATCATAAATCTCTTTATTAGTATTTAAATTGTTGTCAAAATATCGAAGTATTAAATCATGAATTAAATTTAAATTAATTTTTTTTTCTATTGTAAACTTACTTGCGTCACTAAGAATTTTCGATATAAAAAGCACAGGATATGCTGTTTTATTATCATCATTACTCCTTTTTCTATCTGGCCCAAATCTGTACCAGTGATCTGAGCTAAATATTAATAGAGTGTTTTCATCGCTATTTTCTTTTATTAATTTATAAAGTTTATCAATTACAATATCACTGAGCTTTATATTTAAAAAATACTGTTTTAAATGATCTTCTTCATTTAAATATATTTTATATTTATCCATTGCATATTGTGCTGGTAAATGTGGAAGATATAGATGCATTAATATAAAATTATTTTGGGCATTAAGAGAATTTTTAAAATCTAAATAACTAAAATTGTTATGGCCATCTATTGAGTCTGTCTCTAAAATAGTTTTCTTAATTTCAGCATTTAGTATTTCCTTAAGTGAAATTTGCTCGCTTGATTTACTAAAAAAATTTCTTGTGTAAAAATAAAATGTTTTAAACTTATTAAAAAAAGAATATTCAAAAATAATTCCTCTATACCATTGACCTAATTTTTCAGAACAATTTTCTTTTATGTTTAACATTGAACAATAAGTGAGCATCGATGAAAATATTTGATATTTTTGATTTCTTTCATCTAGCCTTTTAAAAAGGGTATTTTCATATTTAAATTGTACTTTCTCACCATCGCTGTTAATCAAATAATAGAAATCTTCACTTCCTGACCCGTTAGGATATAAATTCATAAGTGTTGCTGGGAGACTTATCATAGTATTTGGCCCAGGAGGCAAGGCATTTCGCGAACTTACAGAAGAGTTGCTTAAAACTCTAGATTTAGAAATAAGATTATATTCTTCTGCATATTTGTAATCAAATTCATCAAATATTATCCATATAACTCTTTTTTGAGAATTATGAGAAGATATAATTTGATAATTTTTATTTTCAAAATTTTTTTGGCTTTCAATGTATCTTGTTGAAAATTCATATATAAAATACGTAACAAAAATTAATCCACTTATTTTTATAAAACGCAAAAGTTTTTCAGTTTTATTAAAACATATGTAGCAAATAAAAGCTGATATCATGTAGGGTAATGCTCTCTCAATAATTAAATTTAAATATTCACTTTTAAAAAAATTTTTTGAAACTAATACAAATAATTGACCAAATGAGTATGTATTAGATATAAGAATGTATCCATTCAGTGTCTCTTTTATGAGCCAAGTTAAGATTAAAAATGCGGAGATTTTTGATATAATTTTTATTTTTTGTTCAATGTTTCTAAAATATATACTTATCAAGGAAAAAAATATTACAGAAAATACAAAAAGATATAATGTTTGGAAAAAAATATTTTCATAATTAATAAAAATCCCTCTAGCTGAATAAAAGTAGTAATTTGATGTGATTAATCCTGAGAAAGAAAATATACTAACTAAATTTAATTTATTTAACACAATTAAATTTCTTCTTTGTTTACTTCTTTTTTTTCTTCCTCTTTATTTCTTTTTATTTTTTTTTTAATATTAGAAAAAATTCTTTTTATAGTTGCGATAGGGTGGCTTAGGTAAACAACTACCGCAGCAAAAAATGCTATTATTGACTGAATTATAAAAGCTCCTGTACCTGGGTCAAAGTAAGAGTGTGCAGGAGTTTGTATAATTAAAACAGAAATAATTATTTTTACATAAAATAAGCATTTTTTTTTATTAAATAAATTCATAAATTTTTTAATATATAAGTTATTATTAACTATTAAATGTATATAAAAAGAACAAATTATTACAAGTTTAAAACTTTTTAATATTTGACTTTAAATGAAAATTAAACTTATAAATAAAGCAAAAAATCTTGATATAATAAAAGACATTTTTAAATCTAATAACAAAATAATTATTCCATTATATTTTTATTTTGAAAAAAGAGAATTAAAAAAAAAAAAAAATTAATCATTAATAAAATATACAAATTTAACAAAAAAAAGGAACTCATTTTGAGATCTTCAGCTGTCAGTGAAGATCAATCTCAAAATTCCCAAGCAGGAAAATATGATTCTGTCACCATAAAAAAAAACGAAAAAAAATCTAAAATTGAAATTACTTTAGATCATTTTGTAAAACAATTTACAAATTTATGTGATTTAATTATTGTTCAACAAAAAATTACTAATGTAGATTTATCAGGAGTACTTTTCTCTAAAGACACAAACCATGATTCTCCTTATTATTTAATTAATTATGATAGTAGCGGAAAAACAAACTTAATCACTTCTGGATCAGACAATAATAAAGAAAAACATTTAGTAATATACAAAAATAAAAAAAAATTTACTAAATTTAAAACCTTAATTTTAGCATCAAAAGAAATCGAAAAAAAAATTAACAATGACAGAATAGATATAGAATTTGCTTACAAAAAAAATTATTTGTATTTATTTCAAGTTAGAAGGTTATATAAAAAATCATTCTCACAAAATGATATATTCTCTCTTGCTAACTTTGATGGCTACCTAGTGAACATTAAAAAAAAGTTAAAAAAACTAAAACAAGATAACCCAGTTTTGTGTGGAAAAAATACGTACTTTAGTAATATGGCTGATTGGAATCCTGCTGAAATGATAGGAGATAAACCAAGGCATTTAGCTGTTTCGCTTTACAAAGAACTTATAACAAATGATGTTTGGAATGATCAAAGACAGCAATATGGATACCAAAATGTATATCCTAATGTTTTAATGTTTACGTTTGCGGGTTCACCTTATATAGATTTAAGAACTGATATTAACAGCTTCATTCCAAATGGATTTGAAAAAAAAGAAGTAGAAATTTTAATTGAAAGATACCTAAAAAAAATCAGACAAAATCCACTACTACACGACAAAATCGAGTTTGAATTAGTAGAGACATGTTACGCATTTAATTCAAAAAAGAGACTAAAAAAACTATTCAAATCAATTTTAGTAAATAAATATTTAAAATTATTAAAAAAACAAACTTTAGACATTTTAAAAAATGATTACATCCAAAAAGATCTACTTAAAATGAGATTTTTTGAGAAAAATTTAACAAATATTAAAAAAAAAAATATTAGTGAAATTCAAAAAATATATCACATAACAAAAATTATAAAAAAATATGGCACATTGCCATTTGCTGGTTTGGCTAGATGCGCATTTATCTCTCAGAGAATTCTTTTGGATTTAAAAGAGAATAAACTTATTTCAGATAAGGAATTTGAAAATTTTTATTCCTCAATTAAATCTGTAACTACAATATTTAACAAGAGATTACATGATGTTAGAAAAAAAAATATGACAAAAAAATTATTTTTTAATTTGTATGGTCACTTAAGACCATCTAGTTATGATATTACATCATTAAATTATAAAGAAGGTTTTTCAAGTTATTTTAAAAATCAATTAAAATCTAAAAAATCATATTCCAATAAAACTAAATTTAAGAACAGGTCTATAATAAATAAATTATTTAAAATTGAATTAAATATAACTTTTGATCATTTCCTAAAATTTGCAGAGGAATCTATATATCATAGAGAGAACGCAAAATTAATTTTTACAAAAGGTATTAACGTTATTTTTGAAAATCTTATTAAATTAGGTAAAGAAGTTGGAATTGGTAGATATAACTTATCATTTGTTGATTTTAGTAAAATTTTAAATTCGTACGCAAGCCTAGAGACAATTAAATTAAAAAAAATTTTAGAGGACGATATAAAAAAAAATAAACGTGAATTTAAAATTATGAAAAAAATAAAACTTCCCGACATTATTATTAATTCTAATAATATATACGAGTTCTATGAAAATAAAAGTAAACCAAATTTTATTACATTAAAAAAAGAAATAGGTGATGTGATTGAATTAAAAAATAATAATTTGAACGAAATAAAAAATAAAATTTTACTAATTAAAAATGCAGATCCTGGTTATGACTATATTTTTAATTATGGGATAAAAGGGCTTATAACTCAATACGGTGGAGCAAATTCGCATATGGCAATTAGATGCTTAGAATATAATATACCAGCAGCAATAGGTGTAGGAAACCTATTATTTGAAAAATTAAAAAACTCTAATAAAATTATAATAAATTGTGAAAAAAAAATTATTAACTTTTTAGGATGAAAAAAATAATTATAACTCAAAGGCTTGATGCAATAGGATCATATAAAGAAATTAGAGATAACCTAGATACAAATTTTTCAAATTTTGTTGAAAATTGTGATTACATCCCCATTATATTACCCAATAAAATAAAAAATTTTAAAAAATTTATTGATGTAATTAAACCTGATGGAGCAATATTATCAGGTGGAGGAAA
>MDSZ01244913.1_pt1 | contig 31431 bp, 28 predicted proteins | sample 811201 | NCBI WGS metagenome assembly MDSZ01 (sample SAMN05326647, study PRJNA326480) | marine metagenome | isolation source: seawater | place: Indian Ocean: North | collected 2010 | reverse complement strand
GATATATTAAACATCGCATCTCATATCAGAGAAAAATGGGCAGAAATGGAACAACATCCATTTAGAGGGAATAAAATTCCAAATTGGCTACAGGTTGATTTAAAGCCTAATTATTTTTTGAGAACATTAGCATTGGTTGAAGAACTTATTGAAAAGTCTAAAACGTAATGACTGGTCAAACTTTTACCAATAGTCCAAAAATTTTAAATGAATCAGACTATTATAGCGAGATAAATAAATTTTTGTCATTAGCTTCTCCGATTAAAGACGTGGAACATATATTCCAATATGGTTCAATTAATTCAGTTGGATTATCAGATATAGATATTTTATTAGTTATGAGCGATAATCCGAGTAAGGAGTCTATAAATACCATATCAAAAATATGCAAAGGGGGCAACCATCTAGAGAATTTTGATATTTATTCTTTCAAAATAATCCCTTCAAGCTTTGCAAAAAAGATTAATATTTTGGGCCAAATTAATACAAAATTGCTTTATGGTGATAAAAATTTTACTTTTGAAGCTTGTAAAGACATAGAAGATCAAATTTTGGTCTTTGATATTTTAGATTGGTTGCCTGAGAGGATAAAAAATCTTGAAAGTGGTGTTAAACAAAAATCAATAGATTTAATATTTTTGATGGGTGATATTTTTTCAATGGCGCACAGTCTTAGAAGAATAATAAAATTATATGAATCACAATTAATTTTAGATTATTTGAGGGATCTTCAAGAATTACGTAATAATTGGTATAGTATTGGTAAGGAAATATTTCGTGCGAAACTTATGGATTTAGCATTCCTTGGTATCGAAGTAGGTGACCATGCACTTAGAAATTTCATAAAATATCTAAATAAAGAAAAAATTGCTTATTATACTACACCTAATAGTGGTGAAAATTTTAGATTCGATATTGGAGGGGGGAATTATTTATCTTCTTGTAGTTCAAATAGCATAGTAACTCCTAGTTTTATAGGAGAATACTTAAAGTTTCAAATAAGTCATTGCGAGGGCGCTCTCAAAAAAATGCTTATAAAAAATTTTGAATCTAATAAATTAAATTTGGAAATAAAGATTAATAGTGTTTACAAAGAGGTCTTAATACAAAGATGTATGTTAAATAGTAAGATTTTTTCATTCAACAAAAAAAATAGATTGAGCCGAAGAAGGCTCTACAGGTTTGGTCATTTAAGTTAATTAAGGAAATTTATGAAAATTGTAATACTGATTCAAGCTAGGATGACATCTAGCCGTCTTCCAGGTAAAGTTCTTATGGATTTTAATTTTAGTAAAAAACAAAAATCTACATTTTTAGAATATCAAATAAGACGTATACAAAAATCAAAAGATTTGGATGCTCAAATTGGAGTAGTCACTACTGGGCTATCTTCTGATGATCCAATAAAACAATTATGTGATGATCTTGATGTTTATTGCTACAGAGGATCAGAGCATGATGTTTTAGATAGATACTTTAATGCAGCAAAGGAACTAAAAGCAGATGTAGTTGTAAGAATTACTTCAGATTGCCCCCTTGTAGATCCTAATATTATAAGTAGATGTATCAATAAGTTAGTTCAAAAAAATTATGATTTTGTTGGTTCAACTGAACCTCTTCCAACCACTTTCCCTGATGGAATGGATGTATCTGTTTTTACATTTTCTGCCTTGGAAGATTCCTATCAAAAAGGTCTAAAACCCTCTGAGCGAGAGCATGTAACTTTTTACATTACAGAAAATAAGGAAAATTATAAAATTGGTAAAATTGAAAACAAAGTTGATTTATCTGAATACAGGCTATGTATTGACTACCCAGATGATGTAGAAATGATACAAAAAATATTTTCCCATTTTGAAGAGGATGATAATCCATATTTAATCCCTATGGAAAGAATTATTGAAATAATAGACAAATTCGATTTAAAAAATATAAATTCTTCTCATTCCTTTGGTGAAGGTTGGCAGAGTGCTTTTGAAAAAGATAAAAAATCACAAAAAGTAGATCAAAACCAAGCAAATCATTTAGATCATACAAAAACTGATTTATTGTGGGAAAAGCAAGTTGAATATATCCCAGGTGGAGCACAAACGTTTTCTAAAATGCCGAACGCACATGTAAAAGGGGCTGCACCAAAGTTACTAAATAGAGGGAAAGGTGGAAGAGTGTGGGATTTTGATAACAATGAATATATTGATTTTGTTCTTGGATTAGGTCCTATTATTCTTGGTCATTGTTTCAAAGAAGTAGATGATGCTTATAGTAGTTGTGCTTCCAACTATTTTACTACTCCATCATTAGGACATCCTCTTGAGGCTGAACTAGCTGAAAAACTGTCAGATATTATTCCTTGTGCAGAAATGGTTAGGTTTGGAAAAAATGGTTCGGATGCTACTGCAGGAGCTGTTCGATTAGCCAGAGGATTAACTAATCGTAATATTATAGGTTGCTGTGGGTACCATGGATGGCAAGATTGGTTTATTGGTCAGACTCCAAGAAATAGAGGTATTCCGAAAGTCATTGGTGAAATGACAATTCCTTTTCAGTATAATGATATTAAAAGCGTGGAAAAAATTTTTGAAGAAAATCATGGTAACGTCGCAGCTTTAGTAATGGAAGCTTTTGGAGCTGAGTTCCCTGAAGATAATTTTTTAGAGCGGGTTAAAGAAATCTGTCATAAAAATGGAGCTTTATTAATTTATGATGAAGTTATTACCGGCTTTAGATTTAGTCTTGGTGGAGCTCAAAAAAAACTTGGAGTTACTCCTGATATTGCATGTTTTGGTAAGGCAATTGCTAATGGATACCCTTTATCAGTCATTGCTGGTAAAAAAGAATATATGGAGCAGTTTGAAGATGTGTTTTTTTCATTTACCTATGGAGGTGAGCTGCCATCAATTGCAGCATCTTTAAAAACAATTGAAGTGATCGAGAGAGAAGGAGTAATTAATGATATCCTAGTAAAAGGTGAGCGTTTCATCCAAGGCTTTAACTCAGCAGCTCATTCTTTGGAAGTGGATTACATGAGAGCTTTTGGAGATGGTAGTTGGCCAAAGTATGAAATTGATGAAAGGTTTGGTTTCACAACTAATGAGATTCTCACCCTTTTCCAACAAGAGCTAGTGCGTAGAGGAATGTTAACTAGAACCACTCCTTTTATATGTTATACTCATAGTCATTCTGACATAGAGAACTTGATTCATGCATGCAAGGAATCAATGGCAATAGTAGATAAAGCATTAACTGAGAAAAATCTTCACAACTATATTGATGGAGAAGTTATTCAAACTATTATCAGAGATGAAAACATTAAACACTAAAAAGAATAATAAACTAGACCATCATAATCTATTTTCTGTTGAAAACAAGAATGTTTTAATAACAGGAGCTGGTGGATTACTTGGAAGAGTATACACTTCCTCTCTGTTGTCTGCTGGTGCAAGTGTAATTGCAATCGATAAAAATAAGATTTTAGACTTTGATAAAAAGTTAAATTCTGAGTTTGGCAATGATTCTCAGGATCTTGAAAGATTATTTACTTACAAACTAGATATTACGTCTAGTGATTCTGTTAAAAAGTTCTTTTGTGAAGAAATAATTAATGAAAAATGGTATAAAGATGGATTTGATGTTCTTATTAACAATGCTTCCTTGGTTAAACAAGTCCAGAAAAATAATTTAACAAGCGCATATTCTATGTTTGAAAATCAAGAAAAAAAGGATTGGGATGAATATTTGCAAGTTGATGTTGTTGGTGCATTGCATATGGTTCAAGGTGTTATCCCTTCAATGAAAAAGAAAGCAAACGGTGTCATTATTAATATATCTTCAACATATGGTAATGTCGCTCCCGACCAAAGATTATATAAGTCTTTAGTAGTTGATAATAAAGGTACGGGAATCGAAAAGCCTATTGGTTATTCAGTAAGTAAAAGTGCAGTTCTAAATATGACACGACATCTTGCAACTTTATACGCAAAAAATGGGATAAGAGTAAATACTCTCACTCCTGGAGGTGTTTTTGATGATAATCCTAAGGAATTTGTTAATGAATATAGTAATCGCACACCCTTGGGAAGAATGGCAGATCGGATGGAGTATGCTGGTCCAATTTTATTTCTTTCTTCTAAAGCTTCATCTTATATGACTGGTGCAAATTTGGTTGTTGACGGTGGGTGGACAGCATGGTAAAATAATCGCTTTAATATGAATACTTTATAAGGAATTAAAATGGAAATAAAATTAAAGAATGGATTGAAAATAGGTGATCAAAATCCGACTTTTATTATTGCTGAAATTGGAAACAATCATAATGGGAGCATGGATTTGGCAAAAAAGCTAGTAGATGCTGCAAAAAAAGCTGGTGTTTCAGCAGTTAAATTTCAAACTAAAGATATTGAGACCGCTTTTGACCAAGAACTTTTGAATAAGCCCTACATGGGGCCAAATTCTTTTGGTGACACTTATAGAGAACATAAAGAGGCTATAGAGTTTGATTATAATCAGCACAAAGAAATTTTTGAATATTCTGTTAATGCCGGCGTAATGCCATTTTCAACTCCTTTTGATTACAAATCAGTTGAGATGTTAGAAAAATTAAATGTTTATTTATATAAGGTATCATCTTTTCATGTTGTTGACCTCTCTCTTTTGGAGGCAGTTGCAAAAACAAGAAAGCCAATAATTCTATCAACCGGTATGTCTACACTTAAAGAAATTGATAAGGCAGTAGAGCTCATCAAAAAATATCATAATCAGCTTGTTTTATTACATTGTGTATCCTCCTATCCAACTGAAGATAAGGATGTAAACTTGAGAAACATTATCACTTTAAAAGATAGATATAAGTGCCTTGTTGGTTATTCAGGACATGAACGAGGGGTAACTATATGCACAGCTTCAATCCCTCTTGGGAGCTGCGTAATAGAGAGACATTTTACGCTTGATAGAACTATGAAAGGACCAGATCATGCTGCTTCTATTGAACCAACTGGAATGGAACTTATTGTTAAACATGCTAGACAAATAGAAAATGCGCTTGGAAAAGAAAATAGAATTGTTCTAGAATCAGAATTAAAAAATCGATTAAAATTTAGAGGTTATTAAAAAATGATAAAAAAAAAATCATTTAATAAACCTAGAGCATTATATAAAGCCGATTTTGGAATAGAGTATACAAAGAGATCAAACATATCATTGCTTGAAAGAGACCAACATACTGTTCCGCAAACAGGAGAAAGAATCTCCGAAACATTAGAAAAAATCATTAAACATACAAAAGATATTAAAACGGTCCTTGAAGTAGGATGTGGTCTAGGGCATAATTTAGAATTATTAAAAAAGTTTGGTGATTTTGATTTAACAGGTGTAGACATTCAAAAGTACGCTTTATCTGAAGCGCGGAAAAAATATAAGAATATTAATTTTATTGAAGCAGATTGCTCAAGTCTTCCTTTTGAAGAAAGTTCATTTGATCTTGTTTTTACTAGGATGACTCTAATACATATTCCTCCAGATGAAATTGATTTAATTTTAAAAGAACTCTCTCGTGTAAGTTTTAAATATATGGCAGCGATTGAGTATTTTTCAAAAAATGTTGAAGAGATTAATTGGCGCGGAGAGGAGGGAGTGATTTGGAAGATGGATTATCATGATTCTTGTAATAAACACATCTCACATAATTTCAATACAATTTTTTGTGATTATTCTAAAATTAATTATGATGTTTATAATCAAAGCAATTTATCTTATCAGCACTTTCTTATTGAATTAAATAAGACTTAAATTGTCTAATTTGTATATCCTAGCTGGATCAGAACTTCTAAATGAGACAGTTGAAAAAAATAGCGTATTATGTATAGATATATACACTAAAAAAAAATATAATTTTGATTACGCACTTTTAGATTATGATATATTTATCGATAAATATGCATTAATTAAGAAAATAGATTCTTTATTAGAATTTTTGTCTGGTAAGGATCCAAAATTCAAATATGCACAAATTGCTTTAAATGATATTTATCACCAAGCATTATATTATGAAAAGTATTATAGGAGGTTAGAAATTGCTTTAGATAAAATAGGTTATGATGTCTCAAAAATCATTCTTTCCTCATCTAAAGATTTTGTTTTAAGCTGTGCAGTTAAAGATTTGGTAAAAAAGTTGGATATCCAACTTGTTATCGAAGAGCATGACTCTTTTCCTATAGTATGTCCTTTTCAACATATTTATCTTGTTGACATCCCAGATAAAAATAATTTAGATTTTTTTAATTTTTCAATATTCAATGCATTATATAATAGATTTTTTTTATCAAGTGGAACAACAGCTATAAACTTCTATCCTAACTTAGGTTTAATACCTGCAAAACAATTTTCATATTCTTATTTTTCTTACACAAAAAAAATCAAAGATATGGTATTAAATAGAGAAAGAAGATTAATATTTAATTATGATGAGGTTAAGCGCAATAACAAAAAATTAAAGTCGTATTTAGAGGAAAAAGATTTAAAAAAACATTTTCTAGATTTTTTTTCAAAAAGGTTATCTTTTTTTATTGAAAATTATCCAACTAGCCACTTGGATAAATTAAAAAAAAGATTGGAACAATTTTTTAAAATATCAAATATAGATAGAACGATTACCCATGATACGATTGCATCATCATCAAGACTTACTTCATTTTTTATGCATAATAAGTCTAAAGGTGTTTTTGCATTTCCCCATGGGATTTTAATGAAAGATAAAATGTATGTTGGAGATAATTTATTTGCACCAGATGCATTTTTAGCTTGGACTTGGGATGCCCACATGAAATACTCTTCAATGAACATTAAGTCTTTTTTCACGGGGCACCCTTCGATTAAAGTTAATAAACTGCCTTTAAAAAAAATTTTTTTTCCTTTAAAGAAGAACAATAAAATTTTAATTGTTCTGTCTTCAGGAGATATAGATTATCCAGATGAAATTTATAGGGAAGCAATCATTCTTAAAAATTGCTTTTTTAATAACCTTTCGCTTAACCCAGACTTTAAATACAGACCAAATAATATTAATCCAATTCAACTAAAAAATCAAAAACCGTTTATTCAAAAGTTAAACTCTGAGCTCGGTATGGATATAAATTTTATTGATCCCACAACTATTTTAGATAAGGTATATAGAGATTACGATATTGTTGTCATTTGTGGGTTTACTACTGCAATTCTTGAGGCCATAAATTCTGGTGTCCCAATTCTAATTTTTTCAAGGCAAAAGCTTTCATTAGACCTAATTGATCAATCAAAAATACCAGTTTTTTCTGATTCTAAACAATTAATAAAATTTATTAAGGAAGGTAGTTATGATAATTATTATGAATATATTAATCGTCTAAGAAACTCTATTAAAAATTTCAGTTTAACCGACTTATCCTTCGATTAATAAAGTTTGGATAATTTTCTTTGATTTTCAGTAAGCTTCCGCATGAAATTTGACATATATCGAAATAAGACAGTGCTCGTTACAGGGCATACCGGTTTTAAAGGATCCTGGTTAACTTTATGGTTAAAACATTTAAATGCTAGGGTAGTCGGTTTAAGTTTAGATGTCCCGACCAATCCATCTCATTACAATTCTTCTATGATATATACAGGAATTGATGATCATCGTGCAGATATTAAAAAACTTGAAGAAATTAAATCTGTTGTATTAGACGTTGAACCAGATTTTATTTTTCATCTTGCGGCTCAACCGTTAGTCCGATTATCCTATGATCAGCCACTTAATACAATTTTTACAAATGCTATTGGTTCAGTGAACATATTGGACGCCTTAAGAGAAGTAAAGCGATCAACTACTGTTGTAATGATTACAAGTGACAAAGCTTATGATAATCTTGAATGGAGTTGGGGGTATCGAGAAACTGATCGATTAGGAGGAGATGATCCATACAGTGCATCTAAGGGAATGGCTGAGATAGCTATAAAATCATATCATAAATCCTTCTACAATAGTTCAAATTCTCAAATTAGAATAGGTGTTGGAAGGGCAGGTAATGTGATTGGCGGTGGTGATTGGGCTTTAGATAGGATCGTTCCTGATTGCATGAAATCATGGTCTAAAAATGATATTGTAAATATTCGCAATCCCAATTCTACTCGTCCTTGGCAGCATGTTTTAGAGCCTCTTAGTGGATATCTTTTGTTGGGAGAAAAATTAAAAAGAAGTAATGAACTTAATGGAGAGGCATATAATTTTGGGCCAGCATCAAATCAAAACTTTTCCGTAAAAGATTTAATAAATGAGATGGGCAAACATTGGGAAAAAGTTAAATGGAATATTTCTACTGGAGACAATCCTTCGAGTAATGAAGCAGGACTTTTAAAATTAAATTGCGATAAGGCATTGTTTGATTTAAGTTGGGTACCGACATTAGAATTTGAAGAAACAGTAGAAATGACAGTTCATTGGTATAAAGAATATTATAATAATAGCCCTATGGATGAATATTCTTTAAACCAAATCATACAATATATGCAGTTAGCTAAACAGAGAAGAAATTCGTGGGCTATCGATTAAAAACTGAAAACTATAAGTTAAGTGAAATAGTAGTTACCCCTTTAAAACGGATTAATACAAAAGGTGGTGATGTGTTACATGCTATGAAGAAGTCTGATCCTGAGTTTTTAGATTTTGGAGAGGCATATTTTTCAATCATAAAAAATAATTCAATCAAAGCTTGGAAAAGGCATAAAAAAATGACTTTGAATCTGGTCGTCCCATATGGAAAAGTAAGATTTGTCTTTTTTGATAATCGCAGAAAATCATTAAGTGATGAATCCTTTACGGAAGTTATTTTATCCAAAGAAAACTACTGCAGAATTACAGTTCCGCCTTTGTTTTGGATGGGATTTGAGGGCCAAGAAAAAGGTGCAAGTATAATTTTAAACATAGCTAATATTTTGCATGATGACCAAGAAGTTGATAGAAAAAACATTGATGAAATAGGCTATAATTGGCGAAATAATATATGAAAGTTGTTATTTTAGCAGGAGGTTACGGAACAAGGCTATCCGAATACACTGATTCTATTCCCAAGCCTATGGTAAATATTGGAGAATTTCCAATAATTTGGCATATTATGAAAAGGTATGCACAATTTGGTCATAAAAATTTTTATTTAGCTTTAGGTTATAAAGCTGATGTTGTAAAAAAATATTTTTTGAATTACACATCTCTAAATTCAGATTTTTCAGTAGATTTATCTTCTGGAAAAATAACCTATCACCAAAAAGAAAATATTGATTGGATGGTTACAATGATCCAAACGGGCCTTAATTCAATGACTGGAGGCAGGCTGAAAAGGTTAAAAAGGTATATTGGGAATGAGACTTTTATGCTTACTTATGGTGATGGCGTTTCAGATATTGATTTGGATAAACTATTATCTTTTCATAGAAATCATAAAAAAATGGTTTCAATAACCGCAGTTAGACCAAATGCTAGATTTGGAGAATTAGAAATTGAAGATCAAAAAGTTATTTCTTTTAAGGAAAAACCTCAAACAGAGCAAGGTTGGGTCAATGGTGGCTATTTTATAGTTGAACCCGAGTTTATTGATTTAATTGAAGATGATTCAACTATTCTTGAAAAAGATCCTCTTGAAAAAGTAGCAAAGATAGGGCAATTAATGGCTTATCGCCATGAAGGGTTTTGGCAATGTATGGACACGAAACGGGATAAAGATCATTTAGACAAGTTATGGTTATCTAAAAAATCTCCTTGGAATAAATTGTGAAAAGTAAAGTTATTCGCCTTTCAAAATCCTGCTTAGGAGAAAATGAGAAAACAGCAGTCCTTAAAGTGTTAGACCAAGAGTATCTTGGGATGGGAAAAGAAGTAAATCAATTTGAAAAAATTCTAAGTGAATATTTTGGCCGTACTGCTCTATGTGTATCTAATGGAACATCTGCTCTTCAATTAGCACTTCAAGCAATTAATATTGGAAAGGGGGATGAGGTCTTAGTTCAATCAATCACTTATGTAGCAAGTTTTCAGGCAATATCTGCCACAGGAGCGATTCCAGTACCATGTGATGTAGAGGAAGAGTTTTTAAGTATTGACCTAAAAGATGCTGAAAAAAAAATCTCACCTCGTACAAAAGCAATTATGCCAGTACATTATGCAGGATGTCCAGGAAAATTATCTGAAGTATACAAGTTTGCCTCGAAATATAAGTTAAGAATAGTTGAAGATGCTGCACACGCCTTCGGTTCCAAGTATAAGGGAAAACTGGTTGGAAGTTTTGGAGATATAAGCTGTTTCAGTTTTGATGGTATAAAAAATATTACTTCAGGCGAAGGTGGCTGTGTTGTTACTAATGATAAAAATGTCATTGAAAGTGTAAGTGATGCAAGGTTATTAGGTGTTGAAAAAGATACTGAAAAACGATTTCAGGGTAAAAGAAGTTGGGACTTTGATGTTACTAGGCAAGGATGGAGATATCATATGAGTAATATTATGGCATCGATAGGTATTCAACAATTTATTAACTTTAATAAGATTGCAAAAAAAAGAAAAGAATTGCAGGGCCTTTATATTAGTTTGCTTTATAAAACGAGATCAATAATAAAGATGCTCCCTAAAAGAGAAGGTGTGGTCCCACATATTTTTGTAATAATTTTGGACAAAAGTATTGATAGGGATTTATTAAGAGAAGATCTTTTAAAAAAAGGTATTGAAACAGGTATCCATTATGTGCCTAATCATTTACATACTTTTTTTAAAAATAAAATTGATTTAAAAACTACATCAAGGATTAAAGATTCATTATTATCGTTGCCATTACATCCGGATTTGACAAAACAGGATATTGAATATGTCGTAGAAAATTTACTTTCAGAATTAGAATGAATAACTTAAATGCATTAAAACAAAAGTTAAGTTTTCTAATTGTGTATTTAAGATTTTCCTTAAAATTCAAAATTCATTTTTTTAAGTGCTTTTTTTATGAAATGATTAATCCTGATTATGTTAAAAAAGTCGAGAAAAAAGACGTTGAGCCTGTTTTTATTATTGGAGCTGGGAGGTCAGGGAATACACTATTATCTAAATCTTTGCATGAAAATTCAGGAATCTGCTTTGGTCCGGAGAACTATACACTTTGTCAAACATACTATACCTACCTAAAAAACATAAATAGAGATTGGGAAGATCGTGTAGAGAAAGTATTACAGGTTCTATTTGAACAGGAAGAAGTGTGGAGATGGAAGCAAATAAATAAAGTTCAATTAAAAAAAAAACTATTATCCTCTTCAGAACATACACTAGGGAATATTATACATTGTTGGTACATTTCATATTTAGAGAGTGTAGACTATCCTACAAAATTCTGGGGCTGTAAGACACCAAATCTTACTCCATTTTCGTTACTTTTTATAAAAATTTTCCCAAATTCTAGGTTCATTTATACAATAAGAAATTATAAAGATGTTATCCAATCCTACTTTAAAAGTGGAATACTTCTTGAAACTAAACTAAACTATGTTGTAGCATTATTGCTGCATAGATATAATCTTCTACTTCAACTTGAAAAAAAAATAAAAAGATTTGCTGTAGTTGACTATGAGACATTTGCGAGTGAATTTGATGAATCCATCAAGGTAATTAATCGTTTTTTTTATTTTGAAGGTACTAAAAAAGTCATATTTAATAATCCAGACACTAGCTATGCCCATTTGAATACGGTCAACGAAATTATAAAAAAAAGAAGTTACGAAAAATATTCTCATGATTTATCTAGTTATAACTTTATAAAAATAAAATATTCGCTTATTAACAGAAAATCTATATTATAAATATGAAAATTAATTTTGTACATATTGGTTTTCATAAAACCGCTTCAACTTATTTTCAAAAAAAAGTGTTTCCCAGCATAGAAAACTTAAAAATTCTTAATAGTGGTGTGGAACAATGGTTTTTTAAAAAATTTATAAATATTAATCCTCATGCTTTTAATTCGGAACAATTTCTAAAAGAATTTAAAAAAAAATTGCCTAAAGATATTTTTGATCAAGGTTATATACTAGGCTTGTCAGATGAGAATTTATCAGGTGATATTTACACCGGACTGGAATCTAGAGAATTAATGTTAAGGGTAAGAAAATGTTTCAAAGATGCAACTATATTAATTGTAATAAGAAACCAAGTAGATTATGTCCTATCTTCTTACAGCAATTATGTTCTTCATGGTGGTACCAAAAGTTTAAAAAATTGGATTGAAGGGCCCTCAACTCGTTTTGGCCAAATTATTGAGAAGCTACACTATTCATTTCTTATTTTCGAGTATATCAAAATTTTTGGTAAAAATAATGTTAAAGTACTTACCTATGAGGAGCTTTTTGATCAAAAAAATGGCTTTCCCAGCATTTTAAGGAGTATGGGCTTAGAGTATATTGAAAAAAAACAATCAAAAGTAAACAAAGGAAGGAGCCTAACTGGGAATAGATTTTTTTCTATGATGAACTTCTTTAAAATGTATAAAATTAGGGGTGTTCAAAAAATATTTGATATTTTCCAGGATAATCAAAAAGACAGGTTAATAGTAAAAAAAATAATGTATAAATATTTATCATCATTCGATGAGGATAATAAATTGATTGAAAATAAGTTGAGAATAAAACTCCCTTTAAAATATAAAAATAAAACATATTAAATGTTTAAATTATTATCTTTTTTTTCCACAAGAATAGATAAGAAATTTTTCATTTATTTAATTTCTTTGGTTTTTCTTGTTAACATATTAGATGCATTATCTCTTTCTCTTTTCATTCCCATCCTAGATAAGTTCCAAGAAAACACAACCGAAGGTAACTCTTTAATACTTTTTTTAACGAAAATTATTCATATGCTTGGTTTTAAAGATACTCTTAAAACCTTTTTATTATTGCTATCAATAATCTTCTTTGTTAAAACAATATTTTCATTCCTTGTTAGATATCTAGCCGCAAAGCAGGCTTCTAAAATTCAGCATGATTTAAGAATGAAGATGATGGAAGGATATATGCACTCAACAATTGACTTTATTAATAGACACAAGCAAGGATTCCTATTAGCATCAATCAACGAGTATATTAATAGAACAAGTAATATCTATTTTCTTTCCATACAAATAATAGCCCATCTATTCACAGTTTTAGTTATTTTCTCGTTTTTAGCTTATGTTTCATGGGAATTAACAATAATTAGTACTCTTTTGGGTCTTTGCATTATCCCATTGCTAAAATTTGTTGGTAAAAAAACGTATTTCTTTGGTGAGATTTATTCACAAAACTTTGAGAAGTCTACTCATACATCTCATGAGATGCTCCAAGCAAAAAAGCAAATTACGGCGATGCGAATGCAACCAGATGTTTTAGCAAAATTTAAAAATATAAGCCAAAATGTATATAAAAGTTGGCTATGGATGGTATTTTTTTCAAACAGTCCAGCTCAATTTGTTCAACCAATCGCGGTTATTGTACTAAGTTTAGTTATTTTGTTTGGTGCTTCATATGGGTTATCAATGGCTCTCACAGGTGCATTTGTTATGGCTTTCATTCGGCTAATACCCCCTTTTCAGTCCTCGTTAGCTATGATTAATGATATAAAGGCTGCAATCCCAAGTTATGAGAGGATAGAAAGATTAATGAAAGAATCTATGATGAATAGGGAAATTGGAGGGACATTAGATTATAATGGTATAAGAAAGTATATTTCTTTTAAAAAAATATCATTTTCATTCAATGATAATGTAATTTTAAAAAATACAAGCTTTACAATTAATAAAGGTGAGATGGTTGCTTTTTTGGGTGAATCTGGGTCAGGGAAGACTACTTTGATTGATATTATTTTAGGTATTAGGCAACCCGATTCAGGCGAGGTAATCATAGATGGAAATAGTTTAGTTGATCTTAATATCGACCAGTTTAGAAAAAAAATAGCTTACGTTCCTCAAGAAACAATACTATTCAATGATACATTTTATAATAATTTGACAATTGGTTTGAATGACTATATTGATTATAAAGAGGTTGAATCTATTTGCAAAATGGTTGGAGCTTGGAGTTTTATTAACAAAAGAGAGAACAAATTAGATAGCCAGATTGGGGATCTAGGTGTAAATTTATCTGGAGGTCAAAGACAAAGATTGGCACTTGCTAGAGCTTTATTAAGAAATCCAGAACTATTGATTTTAGACGAGGCGACAAGTGCTTTAGATAAAGAGTCTGAAATTTTAATAAAGAATGCTCTAAGTAATATTAGATCAGTAAGGGAAATATCAATTATAATTATCGCGCATCGCTATACTACAATTCGTGACGCAGATATGATTTTTCAATTATCTGGTAATAAAATATCAAAGCTAGGACCTGGGAATAAATCAAATTTGGGGGATATAAAACTTTCTAATTAAAATTAACTTATGGATAGAAAAAAAGAACACATTACAGAGTTTGAAGGTTTAAAAGTTGATTACGAGGGGTATCAAAATTTTTTAAGTAAGTTTAAAAAATTAATAAATTGGTTTTTACATAAGTTTGGAATTGAGATAAAAAGATATAGTTCAATTAATGATTACACATCTGAATTTTATTCATATCATACAAATATTGATTTAATTAACAGAAGAGTAAAAAAAATAAATACAGCTTTCAACCCTTTTAATAATATTATTTTTAAAAAAAGTATTGATGAGCGCATAAAAAATATTCATCAATACTTTGAGCTAATAAAAAGTAGTCCGGTAAAAATTGACGGTGGAGGATTAGGTATTCTGAACGGGCTCAAATTATTCATTGCTACAAAAGAAATTAATCCAGATTATATTATTGAAAGTGGTGTTTGGAGGGGTTTTAGCTCCTTTATTTTTAATGCAGCTTCGCATGATAACACTAAAATTTTTTCTTTTGATATTAATTTAAATAAACTTGTTTATAAAGAGTCAGAAAAAATCACTTTCTACGAGGAGGACTGGTTTAGAAAAATATCTAGAATGAATATATCAAAAGATCGAACTTTACTGTTTTTTGATGATCATTTTCCGCATTCAAAGCGTTTAATTGAAGCAAAAAAGTTAGGATTTAAAAATATTATTTTTGATGACAATTATCCAATAGATCAAATATTCATTGATGGATGGCCTCCTGTGCCTACAATAGATATGTGTATGGATGATATGTGTTTAAAAATTACAAATTTAACTTGGTTAAAAAATAACAATAAATATCATGGAACTTGGAATTCTGAAGAATTAAAGTATTGTAGATCTTTAATCAAAAGAAAAATAGACTTCCCCTCTCTTTATAAAGAGTGCGGTTATCAACCTGGATCTAAGATGACATACGTAGAAATTTAACATATTATATCACAGATATGAATGTATGCTTTGTTTCTCAAGAAATTGGTAAAGTCCCAAGTGGAGTTATCTCCGTTCTTAATAATCTAGTTTCAAACTGGAATAAAAAAGATAAAATTTTCATTCTTTTAAATAATACCCATTGGGCTTTTAAGCCATTAAGAAAATCGTTTTATTATAATTCAAACGTTGAATTAATTACTTTGCCTTTTCTGCTGCCTTCAGAGGATTTTTCAAAGCTAATTAATAGCAGGAGTAAAATTTTTCATCTTTTTGTAAAAATAATAATTCGACCAAAAAGATGGATAAGTTTTTTTTATTCTGTTTATTGGCTCAAAAGGTGGCTAACTAACAAATCTATCGATGCAGTTATTAGTCATAATGGTGGTTGGCCTGGAGGTGAATTAAATAGATGGGCAATATGGGCCAGCAAAATATCTAATATTAAATACAGATATCTAGTAATTCACAATGTACCTTGGAAAGTGCCTTACTTTTATCAAATTTTCGAATATTTTAGAAATAGGTCAATAGAAAAAAATTGTTCAGAAATAATAAGTGTTTCAGAATCATGTGCACAAAGTTTAAAACTTGGAGCATATTTCAAAAAAACCCCAAGGGTTATCTATAATGGTATTACAATTCCAAAAGAACAAAAAAAGTATAAAAGTAAATGGAACGGCGAGACTGTTAAAATTGCCTTTATAGGAGAGTTACACAAAAGAAAGGGAGTACATATCCTACTTAAGTCTCTTGATTGCATTAACTCTCCGTGCGAATTGCAGATATATGGGAATGGTGAAAAAGAATATACAAATTATTTAAATACGATTGCAAAAAGTAGAAAGTGGGAAACTAAATTTTTTGGATATTGTGACAACATTCAAAAAATTTATCCTCAAATTGATATATTAGTTTTGCCTTCACTATACTTAGAAAGTTTTGGTATGACTTTAGTAGAGGCTATGTCTTATTCTATTCCTACTCTCTCTAGTGATTTTGGAGGTATGAAAGAGGTTGCGGAGAATAATGTGACAGGTTTTATTGTACCGAAAGGTGATATTTTAAAATTAGGTGAAAAATTAAATGACTTGGTACTAAGTTATTTACTTAGAGAAAAAATGGGTAAAAAAGGAAGAGAAAGAGTAATAAATAAATTTTCTGTTGAGCAGATGGTGATTGGTTATAAATCTCTTTTAAATGACAATGGTTAAAAATTTTGATAAATATTTAAAAATAATTAAAAGTGCTAGTTATTCTAATTTTCATGGTTTCATAAGTAAACATGATTATTTATCAAAAAGAAAGATCTCAACACTAAATCAAATTCTTAACAATCCAGATGATTCTATACTTTTAGATTTTGAATCAAAGTTTTCCTCAATAATTGGTAATGGGAAAACTGTTAGCTTTGCAAGTGGTAGGATGGGGTTCTACGCTTTATTAAAAATCATCGGTATACGTCCTGGAGATGAGGTTGTGCTACAAGCAGCAACATGCTCAGTAATGGCCAATGCAATTATAAGAGTTGGAGCGAAACCTATTTTTGCTGATATAAGTTCTAGAACCTTTGGATCTGACCTTCAACAAATACAAAAAGTTATAACAGAAAAGACAAAAATGATTGTTGCCCAACATTCCTTTGGAATACCGTGTGATATTTTACCAATAGTTGAATTTGCAAATAAAAAGTCAATATTTTTGCTTGAGGACTGTGCTCTCTCTGTTGGTTCTAAGATAAATAATATTACTGTTGGGAATTTTGGTAATGCTTCATTATTCTCTACTGATAGAAGTAAACCGATTAATTCAATTATTGGAGGATTGATATACTCTAATGATAGTTCTTTAATATCATCATTGAAAGAAACTCAAAATAGCATACCAGAATTGGAAAGAAAAAAGCAGAAAGCTTTATTTGATTATCTTAAATTTGAAAAAAAGTATTTAAGGGACAATATTATAAAGTTCCAGATCTTATTAAAGATAAGGTTAAGTTTCTTAAAACGCTATGACCCTTTTCTTAGCGAAGACTTTTCAAGCATTCCTTCACATACCTATCCTTACCCTTCAAAGTTACCTGTTTTTCTTGCTCAATTAGGATTATATGAATTAGAAAGATGGAAGGAAAATAAAAAAATTAGAAAGTCTTTTTTAGCAAATTTTATAAAGTTGGCAAAACAAAACAAATTTATAAATTTGTTACCAGATTCCTACTTTGATAATTCGTTAGATATTATTCCACATAGAATAGTTTGGACTCAAGATAATGGGGAAGCAGTTAGAAATAAGTTATCTGCGCTTTTTGATGTCTCATGGATCTGGTTTTTAAAACCTTTAGCTGCAACAAACGAACCTTTATATCTTTTTGGTTATAAGGACAAAAGTTGTCCAATAGCTGAGTCCTCCTGCGAAGGAATGGTAAATATACCTAATCCAATAAATAAGAATTATCATAGTTTCTTAGAATCGGTTTTTAAAATACTAGGTTGATCAATTAGAATGTTAGTTTCGGTAATTATTAATGTTCACAATGGAGAAAAATACTTATCTGAAGCCATAAAATCTGCATTAAGCCAAACATATCAGGAGTATGAGATTATTATTTGGGATAATAACTCTACTGATGGTACAAAAAAAGTAGTAGACTCATTTACAAATAAAAAAATTAAGTATTTTCGCAGTAAACGATTTAATTCTTTAGGAATTGCTAGAAATAAAGCTATATTGGAAAGCAAAGGAGATTTAATTGCTTTTTTAGATTCTGATGATTTGTGGATGCCAGATAAATTAGATTTACAAGTACCTATATTTAATAATCCAAAAATTGGTATTGTTATTAGTGATAGTGTTTTTTTCAAAAAAGATAAGGATCTAAGGCAACTATTTAAAACATATAAACCGCCAACAGGAAAAGTTTTTAGTGAATTGATCAGCAATTATTTTATATCTCTTGAAACTGCTGTAATTAGAAAGCAGGCTCTTAACTCTTTAGATTATTGGTTTGATGATAGGTTTAATGTAATAGAGGAGTATGATCTATTTATAAGGTTATGTTACTTGTGGGAGCTGGGTTACGTTGACAAAGTGCTTGGAAAATGGAGGGTGCACAACGAAAGTTGGACATGGAAAAAATCAGATTCTTTTTTAATTGAAAGAAAACAGTTTTTTAAAAAATTAAAAGAAGAAATTCCAAATTTTACAAAAATAAAATATCCAAAGGAATATCATGTCCTTCAAAGATCAATTGATTGGGATCAAGCAAGGGTGTTGTGGAGTAAGGGTGATAAATCATCTGCTCGAAATCTATTGAAAAATTATCTTCATGATGGCATAAAATGGAAAATTGTATATTGGCTATCATGGCTTCCATATAGTTTATTTAAAAAATTAGCAATTCAATTAGGTAGGATAGTTCCATAGTTAAGCATATCCAAAAGAATGATATCAAACTTACTGATATCTTTATATACATAATTTTTGTAGCGTTATTTTTTATGCGACCAACTCGTTTGCTTGGTTTTGATGTATGGATATTAATTTTACCTTTTTTAATGCTTTTACCGTTGATATTTTTTAGAACTCTTATAAGACTAAAATCTAGAGAAAGCATAATTTTGTCTAGGTTTGATGTTTATATTTTAATATTATTTTTTCTTTTTTTAATTACGATAATTCATGCGCATTTTTATAATTCCATTAATGATCTTGAATTTATTTTGTTTTACACTTTTTCTGCATTTCCTATGTACGTTTATTCGAGATTGATTTCATGGGATAATCAGAACATGCAAATCCTTACGGCAATATTAATTTTATTGGTAAGTATTTATACTATTCTTGAATTTGCTCTTTATTTTTCGAATCCTGAATTAGTATCTATTGTAGAATTTTATAAAATAGAATTACAGGGTGTGAAACAATTTAATATTCCAGAACATCCTTATTTTTTTGGAGAGTATATTAAACCATTTGGAATTTTAATGGAGGCTTCATCTTCTGGTGTTCTTACATCAATACTTTTAATATCATTACTTATGTTCCAATTAGAGAGGCCTTTAAACATATTGGTATTTGCTTTTCTTTTTTTTCTTGGGTTAATAGCTATATTCTTATCAGGGTCTAAAACTTCTTATTTTGTAACAGGGGTGGGCCTTTTTTTTAGTTTAAAACATATAAAGGGTTTATATAAACTTTATTTCTTTCCTATTTTATTAGGCTTTATCTGGACTTTATCTTCTTTTTTACTTTCTGAAAATAAATTTTTAAAATATTATGATAGTATGGTTATTATACCAATAACACAGCTATTAGAATTGATACAGAAAAATCCTTTAATAACAATTTTAGGTATTGGACATATAAATAATCAGACGTTAGAAGGAGTTTACAGTACGGAAATTGATTTAATTAATTCAATTATTAGGTATGGATTTATTTTCATTATAATATTTTTTTTAATGTTTTATAAAATTGGGAGACTACATCCAAATTATTTTTCACTATTTGTTTTGGTTTTAATCTCAACTATACACTACAGTGTAATATTTAAATTTCCAGTTTTAGTCTACCTGATTTTATTTATTAGCATGTATACCAATAGTCAAAAACCCTTTAAAATAAGAAGTGTTATTTCATGATTGTAATTGCAAGACCCTCGCCCAATTACACTTATTTTTTAAGCAAAAATAAACTTAAACAAAAATATTTTAATAAAAATTTAAATTTTTTCAAGTATGGAAGAGAGGCGTTACTTTTTGGTTTTAAAACAATTGGTCTAAAAAAAAATGATAAAATAATTGTGCCTGCATACATGTGCGACACAACATTGAACCCTCTTAGAGATTTTGGTTTTAAATTAGTTTTTCTTGATGTTGATGAAAATCTGAACCTTCCATTTGACCAATTTAAGCGGAAAGTACAAAATGATAAAAAAATTAAAGGAGTGCTGTTAGTCCATTACTTTGGTTTTATTTTTAAGTTTGATGAAATAATAGAATTTTGCAAGGTAAAAAAACTTGTAGTAGCGGAAGATTGTTCCCATAGTTTTTTGTCCCATAATTTTTTTAATCATTCTAAAATTAAAAGTGATTTTATGATATCAAGTGCACGTAAGATGATTCCTGTTAAGGATGGGGGTATGCTAATTTTTCAAAAGAAAAAGTATGCGCAATTAAGTATTGATAAGAAAGTTTATTTATCAAAATTTCATACTATCTCCTACTTGCTGTCAAGGTTCGCTGAAAAGATTGCAGTTTGTTTAGGAATAAATATTTATTCAAAGAAAATCAGCCAAATTAAATTCAATGTTCAAGATAGACAAAGTTCAAAAAGTACTTTTGTGAAAGATCAGCAATCTATTCCTTCAAAGATGCTTTCTTACTTTATTAATAATTCTTCTATTCTTGAAAAGATTAAAAAAAATGTGCTTCATAATCATTCTATAATATTTTCAGGGTTATCAAATCTAAATGTACAATATTTCTTTAATCGATCTCTCCAAAAGGGTGTTATACCTCAAGCATTTATTATTTATGATAACAAAGGAGGACTAGTCCAATATTTAAAGGAGCATGGAATTGGTGCATGGAGATGGCCTGGAAAAGAGCTTTCATTAGAGGTAAAAAACAATTCAAAATTATATTTGAATTCAAATTTTTTTGATCAAAAACTAGTTTTAATACCCATACATTTTAGTCTTAAACAAAAGCATTTAAATTATATGATTGAAAAAATAAATAAGTACAATTCGTGAAAAATTTAAAATTATTTAATAATTCTGACTTAGTTTGGAAAACTGAATTAAGTAAATCGAATTGCTATAGTTATTTAAATGATAACGACTGGGCAAAGTATTTGGAGGTTTCTGGATGGGAAACATGTAGGTGGACTTTTGAAGATAATAATTATACTTTTTTTTTACAGGGTTTTCTTAAAATATTTCCTTTTAATATTAGGTTGTTATGGTTTCCTGATTTCAATTTATATAGCAACTTTGAAAATAGAATCGAAGTAAAAAAAATAATTTCTTTATTAGGACATGGCTATTATTACGTAAGAATTCGTTGTCATAAAATTTATAATTCTAAAGATTTAAAAGATTTAAAATCAGAATTATTTAGACCCAAATTTCCATTGGGTTCTGGTTATACAATGTATTTAGATCTAACTAGTGATAGAAAATTACTAAAAAAAAACTTGACGAAAAATTGGAGGAAAAACCTAAAACGATCTAATCGTATAGATTACAATATTGTTGATTTTAAAAATCCTAAAATAGTATATGATTTATATAACAAGATGGCTAAAGAAAAAAGCCTAAATCAGCTGTTTTCTTTGCGACAAATTTCTACTATTATTTCTCAATACCAAAAAAATTTAATTCTAATTGGAGCAAAGACAGCAGATGGGAAAATTCATGCATTGAGAGGAGCAATTATTTATAAACACACTGCAATTGATATTTTTGCGGCATCGGATCATTTTGCAAAAAAAAATTATTTATCATATGCATTGTGCTGGGAATTAATTCTAAGATGTTCCTCCAAAGGATTAAAAAGGTATGATTTCAATGGTGTTGACTATGAAAAAAATATCGGAGTTTATAATTTTAAAAAAGGAACAGGAGCGAAGTTAGTTAAACAATTAGGGGAATTTGAGTGGTCAAATAGTATCATACTAAGAACTCTAATTAATTATATAACTTACTTTAAATTAAATTAGATTTTTTATTAAGTATTTATGGACAAAAATACTGTTCACTAGAACATAAAAGAAAAGTAAATAAAATATTTAACCGAGAATGAAGGCATTAATTTTTCATCAAATTACTAGGGATAGGATTGTTAATTATGAGGATGTGAAAGAAGAAAAATTTCTTTTTATTATTTCTCAAATTCACTCCTTTTGTAAGTCAATTTCTGAATCTAGTCAGGTAGAAAATATAAATAGAAGATGGTTACTTACCTTTGATGATGGTTTTTATTCTGATTTCGAAATTGTATTACCAATTTTAAAAAAATTTAAAATTCAAGGTCTGTTCTTCATTACCCCTAGTAATATAGGGAAATCTAATTATATGGGTTGGCAAGAAGTTATTGAATTAAGTAATGAGGGGATGGAAATAGGATCTCATTCATTAACTCATAAAGATATGCTAGGGCTTAATAATCAAGATATATTAAAAGAATTCTCAAAATCAAAAAAAATGATCGAGGATAGTATTGGTAAAACAATAAATTCTTTTTCATTTCCATATGGTCGTTTTAGTAAAAATCTTGTAGATAAAGCATTTAAGTTAGGTTATAAACGCTGTTTTACATCTTTCCCAGGGGAGTTTAACTTAGATGATAAATTATTACCTCGAATCCCAATAAATAGTTCTATGAGCAAAAATGAGTTGCTAAAAATTCTAAATAATGAAAAATTTTATTTATTCAAGAGTATACTAAAATATAAAATGCTTGATTTGGCAAAAAAAACACTTGGTATAAAGAGCTACTGGTTTATAAGAAAAATAATCAACGATAAACAGATTAACTTATTATAGACTAGGTAATTATATTTATAATGAATTTCTCTGTTTCCATATCTGTATATAAGCATGATAATTATATTTTTTTTGAAAGAGCATTAAAGAGCATTTATAATCAAACTTTAAAACCTTCAGAAGTAGTTTTAGTTGTTGACGGTGAAATTTCACTAGAATTAAAAAAGATAGTAAAAGATTATTTAAAATATCATAAAAGCACATTTAATGTTATTTGGTTAAAGACAAATCAAGGCCATGCCTCTGCGAGGATGATAGGCTTAAAAAATTGTAAATATAATTTAGTCGCTTTAATGGATAGTGATGACGTTTGCGTGGAAAATAGATTTGAAAAACAGATTAAATTATTTTCTAAAGATAAATCGATTTGTGTCTTAGGCGGACAAATAGAAGAGTTTAATGAAGAGAACCATATTATTGGAAAAAGAGTTGTGCCTTTATCAGATAAGAAAATAAAAAACTTTATGAAGTATCGATGTCCTATGAATCAAGTGACTGTAATGTTTAAAAAAGATGAAGTGATGGATGTTGGTGGATATTTAGATTGGTATAGTAACGAAGACTATTATTTATGGATCAGAATGTATCTTAAAGGAAAAACCTTCCAAAATCTGGAGGAGACTCTTGTTAAAGTTCAAGTTAATGATGCAATGTATAAAAGAAGAGGAGGTTTGAATTATTTTAAAAGCGAAAGTATTTTACAAATTTTTATGTATAAAAAAAATATCATTTCATTTCCTCTTCTTTGTTATAATATAATCATTAGATTTATTGTCCAATTAGTTATGCCAAATAATTTTAGAAGAGCAGTTTTTAATAAAATGTTTAGAAATTAGATTAAGAGAACATGGACTCATATTTTAATAGAGCTATCAAAAGGTCTTTTGATTTTCTCTCTTCTTTAGCTGGCATCGTATTAATATCTCCATTTCTAATTATTATTTCGATTATTATTAAAATTGATTCAAAGGGGAAGGTGTTTTTTACCCAAGAAAGAATTGGGAAAAATGGGAAAAAATTCACCTTATTAAAGTTTCGTACAATGAAAGAAAAGGTAGGTAAAGAATATAAAAATCATATAACAATTAGTGGGGATAAAAGAATAACTCGTTTTGGTAAAACTTTAAGGAGATGGAAATTAGATGAACTTCCTTCTTTGTTTAATGTTCTTATTGGAGATATGAGTTTAGTTGGTCCTAGACCAGATGTTCCTGGATATGCAGACAAATTAAATAAGAAAGAAAAAAAAATAACCAGTATACGTCCAGGTATTACTGGCCCTGCTTCTTTAGAATATGCTAATGAAGAGTACCTTCTATCAAAAGTCAAAAGCCCAAAAAGATACAATGATAAAGTAATTTACCCTAATAAAATCAAAATCAATCTTCATTACATTGAAAATTGGAGTTTTTTTTTAGATCTTAAGCTTATACTGAAAACAATTTTTAGAAAGGATTATTAATGACAAAAAACCGTATTTACCTTTCTCCTCCTTTTATGAATGGTAAAGAAAAAGAAATGTTAATAGAAGCATTTGATTCAAATTGGATTGCTCCTTTAGGACCTAATGTTGATGCATTTGAAAATGAAATTGCAAGTTATTTAGGAGTTGAAGATTGTTGTGCGTTATCATCTGGTACTTCTGCTTTACATTTAGCACTAAGAGTTGCAAATATTAAAGAAGGTGATTTTGTTGTATGTCCAAGTTTTACCTTTGTAGCAAGTGCAAACATTATAATGTATGAAAAGGCAATACCCATATTTATTGATTCTGATTTACAATCTTGGACTATGGATTGTAATATTGTTGAAAAAGTATTTAAAAAATATAAGCCAAAGGCAATAATTGCTGTAGATATTTATGGCCAGAGTTGTGATTATGAGGTCTTGCAAGAACTATGTAAAAAATATAATGTTATTCTTATTGAGGATTCCGCTGAGTCTTTAGGCTCTAAAAGAGGTGATTCAATGTTGGGATCTTTTGGAGAGATGGGAATTTTATCTTTCAATGGTAATAAAATAATTACGACTTCAGGTGGAGGAATGCTGTTATCTAACAACAAACGGAATATTGAAAAAGCACGTTATCTAGCATCCCAGGCTAGATTACCTGAATTATATTATGAACATATTGATTTAGGCTTTAATTATCGGATGAGTAATTTGCTGGCTGCTGTAGGACGTGGTCAGTTAAAAAATATTAATCAATTCATAAAAAAAAGAAGAAAAATTTTTAATAATTATTTTAGAGCTTTTTCAAATAAATCGGGCATTAAATTTTTGGAAGAAGCAAAACAATGTAAGTCAAATAGATGGTTGACCACTTTACTAATTGATAAGGAAAAAACTGGTTTTAGTAAAGATAATGTAATAGAAATCCTTCAAAAAGAAAATATTGAATCAAGGCCATTATGGAAACCAATGCATTTGCAGCCTTTATATAAAGATTCTAAATACTATAAATATAAAAGTTTTGATGTGTCTGCGTACTTGTTTAAAAACGGGGTCTGCCTTCCCTCTGGGGCTAGTTTATCTTTATCTGATCAAAATAGGATAATTGATATTATTTTTTCTCTATTCTAATTAAAATTTTAATTTAATTTTTTTTTAATATATTATTAAGGCTGATTTTTTAGCAAAAAATATTAAATTTTCTACATATATAATTCAATGATGGGGCCATGAAAAATAACAGGATACTTAGATTAACATTTTTAGATTCAATTTCTTCAATTATTGCTCTTTATGCAGCATTCCTTTTTCGCTTTGAATTCGCTATTCCTAATCAATTTTTTGTAATCTTTATTGATTGGCTTCCATTTTTTGTGTTGATGCAACCCATTGTATTTTACTTTTATGGCCTCTACGCCCGAATTTGGAGGTATACAAGCTTATTCGACTTGTATGCTATAACAAGCGCCGCTGTTACTTCTTGCTGTATCGCTACTGTACTAGTTTTTTTAGTACAGGGTTTGGCTCCTTATCCTAGGTCTGTGATCTTATTATATTTTATACTCAATACTATACTAGTTGTGATATCTAGGTTAAGTGTTCGTATATACTTTAGCCACTATCATGGAAGTTCGATAAATAAATTTAAAAGAACTAAAAAAAGACTTTTGCTAATTGGAGCAGGCAAGACAGGTGAAAAAATTGCACGAGAAATACGGACTACTGCTAGGCATCAATATGAGATTGTTGGATTTGTTGATGATGATTCAACAAAACTTGGAGGTCTCCTGCATGGTAAGAAAATATTTTGTGATATTAAAAATTTGTTGCATTTAAAAATCAAGTATGATGAAGTATTAATTACAGCCCCATCTGTTTCCGGGGACCAAATGCGACATATTATAAAAATTTGTGAAAAAAGTGGGAAAAGATATAGAACTGTTCCCAGTTTAAGTGAGCTTATTGACAAAGAAGTAACTCTTTCTTCTGTACGTGATGTTTCGTTTGCTGATCTTCTTGGCCGAGAAGAGGTAAAACTCGATATGAATAGTATTCATGAAATGATAAAAGGTAAACGTGTTCTTATAACTGGAGCAGGAGGTTCAATTGGTTCAGAGCTTGTTAGACAATGTATATTATTTGATCCTGCAGAAATAATTTGTTTAGATATTAACGAAGAGAAAATTTATAATTTAGACAGATTTTCTGAAAATAATTTTTCCAAAATAATTATTCAAACTGTTTTAGCGTCTATAAAAAACATGACAGAATTAGAAAAGGTTTTTATTGATAATCGTCCACAGATTGTTTTTCATGCTGCTGCATATAAGCATGTTCCTATTCAAGAGCTGCATCCTTGGACATCCGTAAAAACAAATATTCTTGGTACAAAAAATGTAGTCACTCTTTCAGATAAATATTCCGTAAATAAATTTGTTCTTGTATCTACCGATAAAGCAGTTAATCCTGTAAATGTTATGGGGGCTACAAAAAGAGTTGCAGAAAAATTAATCCAGTCATATAATCAACAATCAAAAACTACTTTTATGGCTGTTAGATTTGGGAATGTTTTAGGTAGCTCAGGAAGTGCAATTCCAACTTTTCAGAAACAAATAAATAAAGGTGGTCCAATAACAATTACCCATCCTGAAATGACACGATACTTTATGTCTATCCAAGAAGCCTCTCAGCTTATTTTACAATCTAGTTCTCTTGGAAGAGATGGAGAAGTTTTTCTTCTTGAAATGGGGAGACCAATAAAAATTCTTCAAATGGCTAAAGATTTAATTCGTTTATCTGGGTTTGAGCCAGAAGTTGATATCCCCATTGTATTTACGGGATTAAGACCAGGAGAAAAATTGTATGAAGAGTTACAATTGTTCAACGAAAAAAAATTAAAAACAAATCATAAAAAAATAATGATATTAAAAGAAAAAGAAAATCCAATTCCATGGATGGTATTTGAACAAAAATTAAAAGCCTTAATAAATGCAAGCAAAAAATTAGACAGTAATCAAATACAATTAATTCTAAAAGATTTATTACCAACGTATAGACCTAGATCTATTCACCTTTCAAATTTAGAGGATACAAATTCTAAATTTTTAATTAAAGGTGAAGCATGATATCTTAAATAAATTGTTGTCCTAAATAGTCATCCCCATTAAAATTTATAATAAATCATATAATTGCCTTTTTTAAAACTACGATTTTTTCTTCTACTTGCATGGTTGATTTTATTCGTATATCATCCTATTTTTTCAAATCCTGCGTTTGGAAAGTATTTTTTTTATAAATCTGAAAAAATAAAATTTGATTCTGGTATTAATTGGGAATACCTTTCGAACTTTAAAAGCATAAAACTATTTCCTCAAATCGATTCAAAAGATAGTCTTGTTTTTCAAAATGAAGTAAATATAAGAAGTATTAATGCACTTTATGGTGCATCATTATTTTGCATAGTTAATTTTAATAGTTTTTTTGGATACGGTGGATTAAATAAAGATAATGAATATTCTCTAAATAATTTTATTGATATAAATTTTTATAAATCTTTAGTAAGTGATAAATCAGGATTTGGATTCTCCAATGATTGGGTGACTATCCAAATCCTAAAAGGAAAAGAAGATTGGGGTGCAGGTAATAATATTGATTTGGTATTGAGCCAAAATAGTTCTAATTATGATTACCTTAATCTATCATCGGATTATGGAAATCTTCGTGTCAATTATATTCATGGGATGCTGGAAAAAAGAAGCAACAACGTAAATAGATATATCAACGCAAGAGGATTTGAATGGACAAATAAAAAAAATTTCATCATTGGTTTTTCAGAGACTATTATTTATTCTGGCGAAAATAGATCGTTAGATATTGGTTATTTTAACCCCATTGCTTCTCATGTAGAAGTTGAACTAAATGATAGATTAAATATCAAAGGAAGCGGAAGTGCTAATGCGATATGGCAGCTTCATATTGACTATCTGATTTTATCTAAATTAAGGTTTTCTTTAAACTATTTGTTGGATGAGTTTGTGTTTGATCGTGATTTAGAAGTAGGGAAGGAACATGGCAAGGCTTTCTCAGTAAAAAATAGCTTACTAATTTTGGATAAAAATCACCATAAATTGAACTTTTCTGGATCAGTTATTTATATAGGGACACCTACATTACGTCATAGTATTGGGGAAAATAACTTTGTAAATGATGGAAAACCTCTAGGTCCATCCTGGGGAAGTGATGGAGTTGAAACAAATTTAAAAATTTCATATATAAATTTTAATCAATTAATCTGTGACTTTTCTTTTGGTTCCATAAAAAAAGGCGAGGAGTCTATTAATTTTAGGCCATACGATCCCTACCCAGATTATCAAAAAGGAAAATTTCCTTCAGGAAAAATAGTAAAAACAAAATATTTAAAAATGGAAATTTTATGGAGTCTCTCTCCAAGCTATTATTTTTCTTTTTCTTCAAGTATATATGGGCCTTTTAATAAGGCTTCTTTTGATAATAGTTTAAATATAAGCAAAGTGTTCAATTAAAAAATATGATCATCTTTCATTTAATAAAAAAATCAGTTTTTTGATAAAATGCGAAGAAGAATTTTAAAAGAATCTCTTAATTTAAGTTTTTTTCCTTGATTACTAGTTCTTCTTTGATATTTGATATCAATATTTCTCACTTCAGATTTCATTTTAATTAACATTGATAATAGCTCTACATCTATATCAAATTTTTCAGATTTAAGAAATCTAATATTTATATCAGATTTAAAAAATGCCTTTGCACAGCATAAAGCATCCTTTACATCTGAATCATATAAATAATTAAACATACCGGTAAGAATTATGTTGCCTAAATCCCAAAATGAACTAGTCTGTTTATCTTTAAATCTATTTGCTAAAATACACCTTATATTTTCTCCTGAACTAAGAAACATTAGATTTTGTATTTGATTAGGATGAATTTCTAAATCGCCGTCAAAAATTATAATCTTGTTATTGCGAGCAATTTCAAGTCCTTTTTTTAGAGCAATTCCCTTTCCTTTATTATGATCCAATCTTATAATATTAATATATTTATTCTTAGATATTACTTTACTTGAGCCATCATTACTTCCATCATCAACTATAATTATTTCGTGTCCTTTTTTATGGTATGGTTTGAGGAATTTTAGTAATTCTGATATTGAGCTCGCTTCATTATAAATAGGAATAATTATTGAGTAATATGATTTCAAAATAAAAAAAAAAGCGGCAATTGCCGCTTTTTATAATATTAAAAGTTGTTTATTTAAAAATTGTAATCTAGACGAACACCAAGAGCTGCCCAACCAGAAGCATTCCCAACTCCTGCCATATCAGTACTATAGAACGCTTCACTACCCACTAAGAAATTAACTGGAAGATTAAGTCCTTTTTTCATAAGTCTTTCAAGTGTAACTCCAGCGAATCCTCGAAATCCACTACCTTCACCTACCAATCCAATATGCCCTTCAGCAAAAATAAATTTTGCTAAGGTTAAATTTCCTCCTAAGCCAACAAAGGAAGGATTGAATTCGTTTGATACACCATCTTCTTCAGAGCTAGCTAAATAATTACCTAATCCTAATGAAACTGTGTAATCAAAGGGGCCAACTTTAAAACCTAGAGGTGTTGTAATAATGACAGTTGCTCCGATTGGTAATCCACCAGAAAAACTTTCGCCCTTAAGTAATCCTATGCTAGCAGCAAGACCAACGTTAAATCCGAGTGGCTCTTTAGCAACAAATTCTTCTGCTGTAGAATCAGAAACTGTAGTTTCAGTGTCATCAGTGTCATCAGTTTTATCAGAGGGAGACTCATATTCCAAACCAAGCTCTTCAGCCATTTTTCTTTTGGCTTCTTCAGCAGCAGCAGTTGCAGCTGCGTCCAATTCAGCTTCTTCGGCAGCTTTAGCTTCAGCCAACTTTCGAGCTTCTTCCTCTTCTTTCTTTCTTTTAGCATCCTCACGAGCTTCTTTTGCTGCTTTTTGAGCCGCAGCTTCAATAGCAGCTTCTGTAGCAGCACTTGCTTCAGCAGCAGCTTTTTCAGCAGCTTCTTTTGCTTGTCTTGCTTTTTCTATGGCATCTACATCTTGCTCATCTTGAGCTATAACCATTGAAGTAGTCAATAACATTGCTGTTAAAAACTTTGTTAGAATATTTTTTGTCATCGTAACACCTCAGTTTATTGTGACATGATATATTAATATGAATGCGAAAATTATTGTTTTAATCCTGAGGATACAAGAGTTAAGTCAAAAATATTATTTCTTGTCTAATTCATTGTAAACAGAATTTTAAAACTTATTATTTAATATTTTTTAAAAATAAGTGAAATTTTAGCGAATTTAAATTTAATAAAAATGATTTATAAAAAAAACATATCATTACTATTAAAAATTGTAGATTTTATTACCATGCAAAATAACCTATTTTATCTCTAGAACTTTGTAATGTACATCCTTGGTATATCTGCATACTATCATGATAGTGCTGCATGCATAATGAAAGATGGTAAAATCTTAGCAGCAGCACAAGAAGAGAGATTTACAAGAAAAAAGCATGATTCGAATTTCCCAATAAATGCCATTAATTATTGTCTAATGGAATCAGGAATTGAATCCCATGAACTTGATCTTGTGGCTTTTTATGATAAACCTTTTTTGAAGTTTGAACGAATTTTAGAAACCTATCTATCGTTTGCTCCCAGAGGAATTAATTCTTTTTTAAAAGCGGTACCACTTTGGATTAGGAAAAAACTTTGGACAAAAGAACTTATTAAGGAGAAATTAAATTATTCAGGAAAGATTCTTTTCCCAGAGCATCATGCTTCTCATGCAGCCTCAGCTTTTTTTGTTTCACCATTTCAGGATGCAGCTTTCCTTACTATGGATGGAGTAGGAGAGTGGTCTACCACTAGTTTTGGGATAGGAAATGGAAATAAGATAGAAATTATGGCAGATATAAAATTTCCAAATTCTTTAGGTTTGTTATACTCAGCAATAACGTATTATACTGGTTTTCGCGTT
>MDSZ01079596.1_pt1 | contig 31445 bp, 29 predicted proteins | sample 811201 | NCBI WGS metagenome assembly MDSZ01 (sample SAMN05326647, study PRJNA326480) | marine metagenome | isolation source: seawater | place: Indian Ocean: North | collected 2010 | reverse complement strand
TTGGCTGGGTGGCAGAGTGGTCATGCAGCGGACTGCAAATCCGTGTACGCCGGTTCGATTCCGGCCTCAGCCTCCATTTAAAAGATGAGAGTTTCTATTATTGGGTTTGGTTTCGTGGGTAAAGCAATTGCTAATGCTCTAAAAACAGATACCAAGCTGCAGAAAATTGATCCTAAATTAAACACAAGCAACGAAAATTTGAGGGATTTTATTCCAGATATTATCTTTATTTGCGTCCCAACTCCAATGAACAGCGACGGCTCTCAGAACATCGATATTTTGATGGATATAATTGATGACATTAAATCATATAAATTAAATTCCTTAGTAGTTATTAAAAGCACAATACTCCCTTCTTGTATATTAAAAATAAAAGAGTCTCTCCCGAAGTTTGTTTATAATCCTGAGTTTTTAAGAGAGAAGCACGCCAATGAAGACTTTATAAATTCAGACATAATTGTTTTTGGTGGGGATATTGAATCTTCTCAAGAGTTAGCTAGTTTTTATGATAATTTTTTTGAGTGTACTAATAATGATTATATTTTTACTGATTTAGTAACTGCTTCACTAGTGAAGTATTCCATAAATAGCTTTTTAGCAACTAAAGTAATCTTCTTTAATGAGATAAACCAATTATTTAAAAAATCAGGTGCAAAGGGAGATTGGAAAGATTTTCTAAAAATCCTTAATAAAGATAAAAGAATCGGTACATCGCATATGGAAGTCCCAGGACATGATGGTAGATATGGATTTGGCGGTGCATGTCTTCCAAAAGATTCAAATGCGCTTGTAAGTTATGCTGAATCAATGAATTCTGAGTTAGACTTACTAAAAACTGCAATTAAAATTAACAATAAGATAAGAAAGTCCTATAATAAAAATACAAAAAGAGAGGATGAGCAAAACATTTTGTTTGAGGATTTAGATCGATAAACTTTATTTAGTCCAGTTTATTAATTATAAAAATTTAATTATAAATTATCTTGATTGAAAAATTGAATAAGCTTTATCATTAATATTCTTCAAACGGACGAGTATATTTTTGAAAAGTTTCAACAAATGCCCGGGTGGTGGAATTGGTAGACACAAGGGATTTAAAATCCCTCGCTAGCAATAGCGTGCCGGTTCAAGTCCGGCTCCGGGCACCATCATTTAAAAAATTTTATAAATCAAAAGCCACCTTTCTGATGTATTATAAATTAAGAGATAATTTACATTAGAGGAAAAAAATTAATGACTAATGATATTGACAATAAATATCTACTCAACGCACAAGATTCTATTGATGTAATAAAAACAATAAATATTTTATGGAATAGAAAGTTTTTTATTTTTTCAATAACATCTATTTTATCGATTTTATCTATAATAATAGCCCTATATATTCCTAATATTTACCAATCTAAAGCAATATTAGCTCCAGTTAATAATGAAGGATCAAATCCTTTAAGCGCAAGTAGGTATGGAACTGTAGCGAGCATGGCTGGTATAAGCTTTTCATCAGAATCTGGGGATTTATCTGTTGAGGCAGTTGAGAGGATAGGATCATATCAATTTTTTATAAATCATTTTTTACCATTCATTAAAATTGAAGATTTAATGGCGGCATGGAAGTGGGATGCCGAAACAAATAAAATTATATATAAGACTAAATTATTCAATGCTGCAAATAACAAATGGAAAAATGAATCACTTGTTCCCTCTTCTCAAGAGGCCTACAAGACTTACAAAGAGATTATTAGTATTTCCAGAGACCAAAAAACAAACTTTGTAACTATAACAATTCAACATGTCTCACCTTTGATTGCTAAAGAGTGGTTATCGAAGATAATTTTTGAGATTAATGAGAGTATGAAAATCCAAGAAAGGGAAAAAGTAATTAAATCAATAGATTTCCTTAATGCACAGATGGAGGAGGCAAATTACATAGAAATTAAAGAGGCAATTTCATACCTGCTTAAAGATCAAATGCAAACTCAAATGAGGGTGGAGTCGAGTGATGACTTCATTTTTTCATATATTGAATCACCAATAGCGCCAGAGAGGAAATTCAAACCAAGTAGGTCTTTAATATGTATGATGGGCTTTTTTATAGGGCTGATAATAAGTATCCTTTATGTCTTAATAACTTATTTAATTAAAGAAAATCATTCAGAACTAGATTAGTTTTATTAATAATGAAAGTTTTAATACCAGGAGGCGCAGGCTATATAGGCTCTCATACTGTAAAACATGTCCAAGATTTAGGTCACGAAGTTACCGTTATAGATGATTTTTCGACTGGTAATGATTTTGCAGTGTCTGATTGTGAGGTAATAAAATTAAATCTCCTTGATAATGATAAGCTTTTAAAAGCTCTTAAAGGTCGTCAATTTGATGGTGTCATTCATTTTGCAGCAAAATCTTTGGTAGAAGAATCGATAAATAAACCAAATTATTATTATCAAAATAATATCACTGGCTCAATTAACTTGGTCAATGCGCTTCTTCGAAATGATATACAAAATCTTATATTCTCATCAACTGCTGCAATATTCGGCATTCCTCAAAAACAAAAAATCAACGAAGAACACCAAAAGTTACCAATAAATCCATATGGCAAAAGTAAGCTTTTCGTTGAAAATATTTTTAAAGATATTGCAGATTCATATCAAATGAATATTACATGTCTGAGGTATTTTAATGCTGCCGGTGCAGATCCATCAGGAAAAATTGGTGAAGAGCATGATCCAGAGACTCACTTAATACCAAGAATTTTAAAATCATTAATTTCTCAAGAAATAGAATTAAAAATATATGGAAATGATTATGATACGAAAGATGGAACCTGTATAAGAGACTATGTTCATGTTTGTGATCTTGCCCATGCGCATCTATTAAGTCTAGAAAATCATAGTACTTATCAAGGGTTTTCTGAATATAATTTAGGCAATGGTGAAGGATTTTCCATAATGGAAATTATACAAAGCTGTAAGCGTGTGACCGGAAAAGCGATAAATTATCAGATTGCCAAAAGGAGGAAAGGTGATCCTCCCCAATTAGTTGCTGATAATCATCTAGCATATTCTAAACTCAGGTGGGATCCAGTCTACAAAGATATAGATTCAATAGTAGAGTCTGCATGGAATTGGCATAGTAGAAAAATGTTTTAGATAATATCAATATTATTTTGAAGAATTGAAAGTTAGCTTTCATAATATACAATATGTGTTTTTCGGAGATATATTATGAAAAAAGCTTTAGTTTGTGGTGCGGGAGGCTTCATTGGCTCCCACTTAACGAGTCGTCTCAAGTCTGAGGGCTTTTGGGTTCGTGGAGTGGATTTGAAATATCCTGATTTTTCAGAAACCACAGCTGACGACTTTGTAATCGGTGATTTGAGAGACCAGAATTTCGTAGAAAGAGTAATCGATCAAAGATTTGATGAAATATATCAATTAGCAGCCGATATGGGTGGAGCGGGCTATATTTTTACTGGTGAAAATGATGCAGATATTATGCATAATTCAGCAACTATAAATCTTAATATTTTAGAAGCCTCAAGAAAAAGAAATAATAAAAATATTTTTTATTCATCATCAGCTTGTATGTATCCTGAGCATAATCAATTAGATCCTGATAATCCGATATGTTCTGAGGACAGTGCCTATCCTGCAAATCCTGACAGTGAATACGGTTGGGAAAAACTTTTTTCTGAGAGGCTTTATCTTGCTTACAATAGGAACTATGGCATGAATTGCAGGGTTGCAAGATATCATAATATTTTTGGTCCTGAGGGAACTTGGGATGGAGGAAAAGAAAAAGCTCCTGCCGCGATCTGTCGAAAAGTTGCTCTTGTTGAAAACGAGGGCACTATTGATATTTGGGGAGATGGTAACCAAACAAGATCCTTTCTTTATATTGATGAATGTGTTGAGGGCACAATTAGATTGATGAGATCAGACTTTGAAGGACCTGTGAATATAGGTTCTGAAGAAATGGTTACAATAAATGAATTAGTTGATATTGTGACAAGATTTTCAAACAAAAACATTAAAATAAATCATATTGATGGACCACTAGGCGTAAGAGGAAGAAACTCTGATAACAACTTAATTTATAAAAAACTAAACTGGCGACCATCTGAACCTCTTGAGGATGGCATTGGTAAAACATATGATTGGATTAAGTCACAAATTGATAAAAAATCTTATTAATTTAGGTTTGTTATTTAAATGTCTTTGAATTCTTTTTTTGATTTTGAAAGAAAATAAAAAAGAAATTATTTTTATTTGTCAGGTCTACTATCCTGACGAAAGTTCTACAAGTCAACTTTTTCAGCCAATGATGGAAAAAATGGCAGAAAGTGGCTATGAAGTATCTGTTATTTGTGGATACTCAGGAGGCTTTAAATCAATCAATCATGAAGTAATTAATGGTGTGAAAGTTTTTAGGACTGGCCTAAACATAAATCATAAAAAAGGATTATTCTGGAGATTAGTCGCTTACACGAGCTTTATAATTTCATTATTTTTCAGGCTTATTTTTTTAAAAAATGGTCCAAGGTTTATAGGAGTAACAAATCCACCATTTAATGCACATATTTTATATATAACTTCAAAAATCCGTAATAGAGATTTCGACTATATATTTTTAGATTTACATCCAGAAGGATTAGTCAGAACCTCAGTCTTAAAAGAAACCTCTATACTAAATAAAATTTGGCTGAAACTTAACAAAATAGCTTATAGGCATGCACAAAATATATATGTAATTGGAAGAGATATGAAATCTTTAATTAATAAAAAATATAATATTGATACTAAAAAAATTATATATATGCCTCATTGGAGCGTAAATGAAGATAACAAATATATAAAATTTGAGGATTCTAAGTATACAAATAAATTAGATTTAAGTGATAAATTTGTTATCCAGTATTCAGGAAATATGGGCTTATGGCATGATATGAATACTTTTGTAAAAGCAGCTTATAAGCTGAAAGATTACACAAACATATGCTTCGTTTTTATAGGCGGAGGAATAAAAAAATCGGAAGCCTTAGATCTTTCAAAAAAACTTGGCTGTAATAATATAATTTGGAAAGATTTTGTTCCTAAAGATGATTTACATGAAAGCTTGTCTGCATGCCATGTTTCATTGATAACATTAGCTGATGGATTGGAGGGTATTGCAGTTCCATGTAAGCTATATGGAATACTTGCTTCAGGTCGTGCAGTTTTATCTTCAGCACCAAAGGATAGCGAGATAGCATTAACATTATCTGAACACAATTGTGGCATAAATGTTTTACCAGGAGATGTGGATGCTATAGTAGATTCTATTATCGATCTTTCAAAAAATAAAGATGAGGTGAGTTTGATGGGATTAAGAGGATTAAATGCTTGTAACTCTATTTATACTCTAGATAATGCAATTAATATTTTGAGAGGCAATCAAAAAAAAGAAGATGGCAAGTTATATTAAAAATCGTGAGGGATTAAGAGGGCTTTTAAAAGAAACTAAAAAATTTTTATCTTTTAGGAACTTTATAAGATTCATAGAAAAATATAATAAAGATAAAAAAAGTTTTTCAATTCTTGATGTTGGTTTTGGTGCCGGTGACTTTTTGGGATATTGTATTTCTAAGTTTCCTGAATCAAAAGTTTCAGGAGTTGATGTGAATGAAAAATATTTTGATTATGTTTTTAAGAGGTTTTCAACTGCAAAGCTTAGTTTATATAATGGAGAGGAACTTCCTTTTCAATCCGATTCAATTGATGTTGTGACATGTATCCAAGTCGTTGAGCATATGAATAGACCAGAAATTTTTTTTAAAGAGGCTTTTAGAGTTTTAAAAAAAGATGGTATTGCTATAGTAACAACACCAAATCCAACAGGATTGGCTGCAAAAATCTTAAAAGATAGTTGGCAGGGTATTGATCCAGATGAACACATATCACTAATGCCACCAAGTGAATGGAGAAGAATTGCAAAAAAAGAAGGTTTTAGAGTAATAACTGATGGCACCACACTATTAAGTGGATTTAAGTTACTTAGGATGTTCCCATTTAATATACTAAATGGGATTATCTTACTTTTTTTTGGTCAGTTTAAGTGGTCTTATGGAGAAAGTTACAACTTGTTTATTAGAAAATAGCGGCTGAAAGATTAATAAGCTCAATGAATATTAAATTTCTAAGCCTTTCGCACACTTTTGATATTAATCAAATCGGTGGAACTGATTCGTACATGAGAAGGTTATCTGATGCACTTATTGACCGAGGTCATAAGGTTGAGTGGATTTTCTATGAGTCGAATGAGGATACAAAGATTCAGATAAATAACCTTGAGATTAAAAAATATAAGTACTTTAGAGACGCATTAGAAGATTTTTGTAAGGACGGTAACAGTGTTTGTATTGTATGTTACTTAAAGCCCTTTGATAGATTCAGACTTTTTAAGTTGAGATTAAAAGTAGATTTAAATCTATATTCTCTAAGTTGGTTTTATCCTGACAGCCTACCAAAAAAATTTTTAAGGATTCTTGAGACTTCATTCATTAAATATAAAGGTATTATTTGTGTTTCCAAAAGATTAAATGCATTTCATAATAAAATCGGATGTAAATCTTATTTTTTACCACCAATAATTCCTGATGAATTCTTTGAAATAGGCTATGAAAAGCTAAAGAGAAAGGAAAAGCACCCAAGTTCAAGAATTAATGCATTATTTTTGGGCAGACTTGATCCAAGAAAAGGTATTTTTGATGTTATATCTCTTCTTGATAATAAAAAAATGATGAATATCTTAAATTGGACTATATCAGGAATACTAATAGAAAAAGATAAAGGAAATGTTGAAGCTCTTAATAGAATAAAAAGTTTTTCTAATATCAATTTTTTTAAAGAGGAACGAGGTCAATACACAAAAGATGTTGATGAACGTGTAAAAAGTTTTTTTTTAGATGCAGATATATTTTTTCAACCATACAGATCCCTCTCTTCCACTGTCGATCTTCCCCTTCTTTTATTAGAATCGCAGGCTGCTGGGTGTATTGTTCTTACAAGCCTGCCAGACATCCTTAATACTTATCTATATGGGTCATCAAAAGCTATAGAAAATGATTTTACCGAAGGTTGCATTAATTTCTTTTTAGATTCCAATATTGTAAGTCAACATCTATCACAAAAAAAAGAAGACATTGATGCAATTAAAAATATTTATTCTGAGAGATCTGTTCTTCAATTATTCAATAATTTTACAAGTGAATAAAATATTTATTATCAGCTTTAAGTATTCTCCTGGATTGCTAAAAGAGATTATATGCCTTAATAACTGTTATAAAGATTATAACTATAGCCCAGTTCTTTTATTAAGTAATAAATATAAAAAACTTTTTTTCTCTGAATATTCTGTAGAAGATGCCGAAATAAAATTTATAAAAAAATTTAGATATATATTTTCAATTATCTCACTTATTTTGCATTTAAAACCTAAAAGCTTACTATTTTATAACTCACATCCTTTAAATTTGGGACTGCTGATAATTACTAAAATATTAAATATTCCTTCAAAAAGAATTTTAGTTCTCCATGAACCAAATAAGAAAAATATATTCAAAAATTATGGTGTAAAAGGAATTCTTGTCTATTTAGTTATAATTTTTAATAAGATTCAGAGCTGGTTTTGTACTGATATTGTTGTTCTATCGCCCTACGGTGAAGACTTATATATTAGATCTACTGGATATAATAAATCTGCTAAATTACATCAAGCAAGAATTCTTTTGCCAAAAGTGAATTTTAATGAAAACAAAATAAGAAGAAAATATTTTTCATTTATTGGAAACGTGAATGCAACAAAAGGAATAGATTGGTTTTTTAAAGTTGTGTCCTCTGCAAAAAAAGAAAACTTATCAATTAACTTTGCTCTTATAACGAGCTCAAAAATTAATCCAAAAATATTAAAACAATTGAATTCACTCAAGCCTTATTTAAAAATTGTAAATCCAAAAGTTTTATATGATAAGGATATATCTTCATGGCTTATCAAATCATCTGCGGTGTTTTGTCTTCATAAGGGCATTACACAAAGCGGTGTTTTTGTTGAGTGTATGAGACATTCTGTTCCTATAATAGCCCTCAATGAAATAGGCTTAAAACAATTCATGAGTGAGGATGATATATTCATTGAAGATCCTTTGAACTCCCAAGAATTGCTGAAAGTAATTCAATTAATAGACGAGGACCATGCTTTAAATTATTCAAAAAGCACTAATAAAATATTTGAAAAAAATTTTAGCTCCTCGAACTTTAAAACCTTCTATAAAGAACTGTTATAAATACTTTATAATCTTTATTCATAAAAAAGTGGAGATGGTGTAATGAAAATTTTGATTACAGGTGATAGAGGTTACATAGGATCAGTTATGGTTCCCAAAGCTATAAATGAGGGATATGAGGTTGTAGGATTTGATACTGGATACTTTGAAGAAAATCTTTTATCTGATCCATACCGTGATTATAAAAGAATTACATGCGATATTCGTGACGTAAAAAGAAGTCACTTTAAAGATATTGATTCTGTAGTTCATTTAGCTGGGCTCTCAAATGATCCTCTTGGAGAGTTAGCTCCTCATATAACACATGATATAAATCATATTGCTACTATCGAATTTGCTAAAATTGCCAAATCTGCTGGAGTTTCAAGATTTATTTATGCCTCTTCACAGAGCATGTATGGAGTTTCAGATTCAGACAATGAGCTTGATGAAGATAACAGCAGCAAAAATCCAGTAACAGCATATGCTGCTGCTAAATGGTCTGCAGAGCAAGAATTAAATGAGCTTATCGATGATGATTTTATGGTTGTTAGTTTCAGACCATCAACGGTTTTTGGAGTCAGCCCAAGACTCAGAACAGATATCGTATTTAATAATTTGGTTGCTTGCGCTTTTACAACAGGATTAATTGAAATTAAAAGTGATGGCACTCCTTGGAGACCTATAGTTCATGTTCAGGACGTGTGCGATGCTTTTTTATCAGGACTTAAGGCTCCACGGAGTTTAATTTGTGGTCGTGCATATAACGTGGGTGTTCTTGGAGGGAATTATACAGTTAGAGAGATTGCTGAAGCAGCCGCTGAGGCATGTCCTGGAGCAGAACTAATATTTACAGGCGAGCATACTGATCCAAGAACCTACAAAGTTTGTTTTGATAGAATAAACACAGAGTTAGCAGATTATTTTAAACCGAAATGGGATCTTCGTATGGGTGGGGAAGAGCTTATGGATTATTTTAAGAAAATAAATTTTACTAGTGAAATGTTTAAAGGTAGAGAAACCATTCGCCTAAAGCAAATAAACCATTTAATTAAAAGTAATTTAATTGATGAAAATCTTAAATTTTTAAATAAATAAAAATGATTTCCGCTGTAATTATTGCTGGAGGAAGGGGCGCCAGATTAAAAACTTTAACTTCAAATTTGCCCAAACCATTAGTTGACGTAAATGGCAAGCCATTTTTATTTTATCTGATAAGACAATTAGAAGAAGCAGGCATTAAAAAGATCCTAATTCTTTCTGGATACTTAGGAGAAGAATTTAATAAATTCGTTGATCAATTCAAAGATCAATTCTCTGGTATTGAAATATCTGTTAGATATTCATCTCCTAATTTAAATACAGGAGAGAGATTGTTGGATTCATTTGATGAGTTAGACAATAGATTCTTATTCTTGTATGGCGATAATTATGCGCCTATAAATTTAAAGAAATATATTAATAAAAATCTAAATGAATCTGATAGTGTTTCAATGTTGGCATACGAAAACAGTGACGGTTATAGCAAAAGCAATATTTTATTAGATGACTATGGCAAAGTTCTTTCTTATGGAAGCAAATCTGATCACAAATATAATCCAAAACATGTTGACATTGGATACTTCATAATGAGTAAAAAACATTTACAAGAAATAAAAAAAGACCACAATGAGCATTTTGGTAGAGACATTCTAAAACCACTCATTGAGAAACAAAAAGTTATCGCAACAATACTTTTATCAAGATATTACACAGTAGGCACAATTGAAAGGCTTCAGTCGATAAGATATTTTTTTAGAAATACTAAACATATATTAATTGATAGAGATGGAGTGCTAAATGTAAAACCTCCTAGAGGTACTTATGTAGAAAATAAATCCCAGTTTGTATGGAGAAAAGGCTCGCTTGAAGGTCTTAAGATTCTTAAAGAAAATGGCTATAAAGTTATTGTAATCTCTAACCAGGCAGGGATAGGTAGGGGAATATTCTCAACTGATGCTTTAGAACTTATTCATAACAAAATGTGTTCTGATGCAAGAGAGAATAGTGGCGAGATTGAATACATATATTATTGTCCACATCACTGGGAGGATAAATGTGATTGCAGAAAACCGAAACCTGGTATGCTAATTTCTGCCCAAAAAGACTTACTATTTGATTTATCTAAAACATTTTTCATCGGTGATGACGAAAGAGATGGAATGGCAGCTGAGGCAGCTTCATGTAAATTTATTAAAGTAAATGAAGGTGATAGGTTGGATGATGTAGTCAAAAAGATTATTTAAGTATCATATAATGAACAGAAATAAGACACATAATTTATTCAGAACCAATGAGTGCAAATAAGTATATTGTAAGCAAAACTCCACTAAGAATTAGTTTTGCCGGCGGCGGTTCTGATCTTCCAATTTTTTTTGAAAACTCTAACTCATACGGAAAAGTTGTAAGTACTTCTATAGATAAATATGTATATGTAACTGTAAAAAGTCATGGTGAGGTTTTCAAAGAAAAAATAAGATTAAATTATTCCTCAACTGAAACAGTTGATAGTGTGGAATTAATTAAAAATGAAATTATTAGATGTACCTTAAAACATTTAAATATTAAAGATAGATTATATATTTCTTCCATAGCTGATATTCCTCATGGAACTGGCTTAGGATCCTCAAGTGCCTTTACTGTTGGTCTTTTAAATTGCCTTCATGCTTACAGAGGTGATAAGCAATTATCTCAATATGAGCTGGCAGAAGAAGCAGTAAAGATTGAACTCGACTTAGTGGGTTCGCCAATTGGTTTACAAGATCAGTATGGATGCGCTATTGGCGGCTTTAAATCACTTAAGTTTATTAAATCTTCGCCAGTTGTATATACAAAATTTGAGCTCTCAGATATGACCAATAAGGCCATCTTTAGAGATATACTGTTATTTTGGACGGGTGATTCTAGATCAGCTAATGATATTTTGAAGGATCAATCAGATAATACTAATAACAAAATTGAAGAGATTATGAGAATGGTAGATCTTGCGTCATCTCTAGAAGAATCTATAAAAGAAGATCTTAATTCTGAGTTTCTTGGAGAATATCTTCGCAAAGGATGGGAGATAAAAAAAACACTAAGCAAAAAGATTTCCTATTCCAAAATTGATAAATACTATGATATTGCAATCAAGAATGGTGCTATTGGAGGAAAGCTTTTAGGAGCAGGTGGAGGAGGTTTTTTAATGCTCGTAGTTCCTCAACATTCGCAAAAACAGGTTATAAAGGCAATGGATTGCTTTAAATGCATTAAAGTTTCTGGAGAAAATAGTGGAAGTCGGATTATTGTTAACATCTAAACAACGATAGCTTTGTATTTATGAAAAAAGAAGAGTTTTATTATTTTTAATCGATCTATATTTAAATCAATTTCATTTTCAAGCATAGATGGGCTTTTATTTTCCATTGCATTTTTTGTATTGTCTGTTTTTGCTGCAAGAAGCCTTACCTTAAATGATTTAGGCACCTATTCAATTATTATCTCTGTATATTTATTAAGTTTATCAGTTTTTATTAGCTGTGTTGGAGAGGCACAAATAATTTGGAATCCAAAAGATTTAAATAATGAAGTATTAAGATCAAACTTTGGCTTTAGTTTCTATACTACTATTTTTCTCTTTTTATTAATAAGTTTAATTTCAATACCCTTATTTTTAATGCCTCTAAACTTAATGGTTCTTGATTTATTCTTTGTAAGCTTGACCATGCTGATAATCATGATGGCACAAAATTATAGGTATTTCTTTCATTCTATTGACATGCCTCAAGATGCAGCGATGTCAGGATTATCTTTGACTATCGGTACGATGATGTGGTTACTATTTTCTCCTGATTTCTTAAATCTTAATCCCGCAGTAGAGATATTTATTTCTTTTGGAGCAGGTGGATTACTAGCAATTATCTTATCAATTCATAAAGCTCCTATGAATTTCTCTTTAAAAAATTGGTATAAGCTATTTCTGGCAAGAATTGCATTTATAAGAAAAGCTGGGATTCTAAATTTTTCTATTTGGGCCTCAGGCAATCTTCATTGGATAATATTGGGTGTCTACTTTAATCAAGGATTGCTTGGCATTATTAGAGGTTGTCTCACCATAATTTCACCAATGCAAAACCTAGAAAGAGGTTTTTCAAATTCTTTTTTAACACAATTAAATAAAAGCCCTTTAAGTAGAATAAGAAAACTCTTCAACATATATTTTATATCTATCTCATTTATATATTTAATAGTTATAATATTTTGGCTTCTAAACTCAGATATTATTCTCAAATACACTATAGGAGAAAAATTTTTGGAATATAAGGTTGCCATATCACTCCTTATGTTTATCCCAATTTTCCAATCTATTTCTGCTTTTGTATCTCTTATATTGAAATCTTTTTCAATCTTTATTCCACAAATATTGGTATATACAATATCTCCACTATTAATGTTTCTTCTTATTTATTTCAATAGTAATAGCATGAACCCATTAAATATCGTAATAGGGATGCTTTTAATTGCATTGATGCAATCATTCTTGGTTTACATTTATTATAGGTTTTTTTTTATAAGCGGGATAAAAAGTAGTGATTGATCAAAATAAACATTTTTTCAAAATTAGCCTATCAGGCTTTATTTTTTTTCTCTTATTTATCGGCTCAGTCAACTTTTCAATGAGGACTTCAGAAGCAATAGAGACAAGCTTAGTTGATTTATCAGTACTTCATAGAATAGTTGTTTTTTTTATTTTGTTTAGTTTCGTTTTTTATAAACTGCCTCGACTTTTAAAGACTATAAAAAAAATAATTTACTAAAAATATTTCTATACTTTTGTATTTATAGAATTGCATCTTCATCATGGTCAGTCTTTCCATTATGGAGTTTTTATCGCTCGGTTGAGTTCACTATTGTATTTTTATTTTTTGTTTATATTTTATCAACTTTGGATAAATCTAATTTTGGGCTTGAAAAATTAAAATCACATATTAAAAGACTTTGTTTTTTTTATGCTCTGTTAATGTTTACAGTCATTCTAGGCGCTATTATTTGGCCAGATCTGGCTTTGTCAAAAGGAAACAACATTCTTCCTCAAATTAAGGGAATAATCCCGAGATGGAACAGTAATGGCATAGGTCAAGCTTCTGCAATCTTGGTTGGAATCTCGATTGTTTCAATTTTTTATTTAAAAGATAAATTTAGTTTTTTATTACTTAGCTTAAGCTTGCCCATGCTCTTGTTGGCACAAACAAGGAGTGCCCTCGCGCCATTACTTATTTTTATTTTGTGGTTTGTTACAAAACATTTTTCATACCTTGCCAATATACTGACTTATATGATTTCTTTTTTAATCTTTCTTTTTTTATTTATAACAAGTGATATTTTTATAACAGTTTTTGATTATTTACTGAGAGGGCAAACATCTGAACAACTTTTATCATTTTCTTCAAGGTTCATAGTCTGGGAGGCAACTCTTCAGAATGTTGAATATAATATCTTCAGATTATTTTTTGGTCTTGGAGCTTTTGCAGGAGGTAGACTTATAGCTCAAAGAAATTTTGAGAGCTTATCAGAGGGTGCTCCAATTACAACACTTGACAATACATGGCTTGAGTTATGGGTTGATGAGGGTTTTATTGGAGTATTTTTTGGGCTTTATATTATTTATCTTGCATTTCTTAAAATCAAACATGCACCTGTAGGTTTCTTTAAGGCAATAGGTTATTGTTTGTTTATAATTATTATTTTTAGATCATTTTTTGTTTCTAGCACATTTCTTCATACGAATTTTTTCTTTATGATATTAATAATAATTGCTGTTCAACTTGATAATCTTAGAAATTTCAAAAACGAAAGGATAAACATATAAATGTATATAAAAGAGGATGGACTAAAAGTTTTTTTTGAAGAACTTGATAGTAAATACTCGACTTTGGTTTTAACAAATTATATTTGGTACCGTCCTTATTCATGGCATTTAGAACAACTGGATAAGAATTTGGTCAAAGGAAATGTAAATTTGATAAATTTTGCGGAAATTCAAAGAAAAAGAAATAAAGCAATGACTTTTCTAAATGAATTCAAATTATTTTTAAGATATGTTTCAAAGCATAATGTTATCTTAATTGACGGATACGTAAACTTCTGGATATATATACTAATTATTTTTGGTTTTTTTCATAAAAAATATCTTATTTTGGCCTCTCAGAATTATGAATCTCTAGAAATAAGTTTTAAATCAATTCTAAAATACATTTTTCTTAAATTAGCTTACTTAAGGGCAGATAAGATTTTTATATGTTGCAACACCAGCAAGAAACTTTTTGAATCTTATTTTGGTAAAAACATATCTAAAAAGTTTGTTGTTTATTATTCAGCAATTAATTTTGAAAACACAACAAATTATTTGCCAGCAAGCAGAATAAGCGAAGATTATATTTTGTCATGTGGGCAGGCAGGAAGAGATTATGAGACACTCTCAAAGTCCCTTAAAAACTTTCCAAAAGAAACAATTATTAATTGTCCTAAAAAAGTTTTTGATAGTTATAGTTGGAATAATAATGTTACTTATAAAGAAAATATGCCAGTATCAGATCTATTAATGCTAATTAGTAAATGTAGATTTTTAGTGCTTCCATTACAAAATCGGTTGGAAGCGTCAGGACTAAGAATATTATATTGGGGTTTAGAAATGGGTAAAGCTATTATAATATCAAATACTTTATCAATTGAAGATATTTTTTCTGAAGATGCCCCATTTCTCAGAGTACCATGCGATGATCCTAATGCTTTAAGTCAAACAATGATTGATTTAGATAATGATAACGACAAGATAAGAATATTAGGTGAAAAGGCTCGAAAATGGTCAAAAAACAATCTTCTTAGTTCAGATCATGTAAACAAAATATGGAAAGAACAAGTAAATAATATAGTTTAATTCGCCCTTTTAGATTTATCCTTGATTTTGTTTATTTATATGTCTAATATGCGGACATAAATTATTTATACATTATTGAGGAGTTAATTATGGTTTTTACAGAACAATCTATCCCAGGTGTTTTTTCAGTAAAGCTTGAGCCAATAAATGATGAACGTGGATTTTTTATGAGAGCATATGATGCTGATTTATTTAAGGAGGCTGGACTTCATCATGATTGGGTTCAAGAGAATCATAGTTACTCAAAAGTGAAAGGCACCCTGAGAGGTCTTCATTTTCAGACTTCTCCTCATACAGAAACAAAGCTTGTTAGAGTGATACAAGGTGCAGTATTTGATGTATTTTTAGATTTAAGATCAGACTCTCCAACATTTGGAAAGTGGGGTTCTTATGAGTTGATTGCTGAGAATAATGAGTGGCTTTATTTACCAAAAGGTATGGCGCATGGGATGTGTACCTTAACTGAAAATATGGTTATGCAATATAAAGTTGACAGTCACTTTAATCCAAATGCAGATAGTCAAATTAAGTGGGATGATCCAGAACTTGCAATTAATTGGCCTGTGACTCCTTCAGTTGTTTCAGAAAAAGACACAAAAGCTCCAAGCTTTAAGCACTTTTTAGATAATATTGGCTCCATAAAAATCTAAACATGCGCATTTTAGTAACAGGTGGCTCAGGTTTTATAGGAAGACATTTACTTTATCAACTTAAAAAAGAAAAAAAAAATGAGATATGTCTTCTATTAAGAAGCAATCACTCATCGTCAGAGGATTTATATGAAGATATTCATATTATAAAAGGCGATCTTGCTGACCTTCAATCAAGAGAAGAAATTACAAAATTTAATCCTGAGCTTGTTTACCATCTAGCTTGGAATGGCATACCTGATTATAGTCTTGCAAACAGCATTGAAAATCTATTTGATAATATAGATTTCATAGATTTTCTGGGGAAAATAAAAGTAAAAAAATTAGTAGTAACAGGAAGTTGTTGGGAGTATGGAAGAAATCAAGGCAAACTTGATGAATCATTAAATCTTATTCCAAATAATCCTTTCACAGTTGCCAAGAGTTCAATCCTTGAAATGGGTAAGCAAATAAGTGAAAAATATGGCTTCATATTTATTTGGGCAAGATTATTCTACGTTTATGGTCCCGGTCAGTCTGAACATTCTTTACTACCATCATTAATAAATATGGCAAAAAATGGAAAGAAACCTGAAGCTAAGTCACCATTTGCTAAAAATGATTTTATTTATGTGAAAGATGTAATAAATATCTTGATTGCAATGAGTGATGAAAATTTCGGTTCAGGCACCTTTAATATTGCTTCTGGAAAGACAGTTTCCGTTGATAAAATAGTTAAAATAATTTCAGAAAAATTTGGTTATGATCATAAATTAAAAAATAAATGTGAAAACAAAAATGAACATCCAAATTTTTATGGGGATATTAGTAAACTCCAAGAAATTTTCACTTTTTCTCCAACTTCAATTGAAAATGGTATAGAAAAGATAATAAGCTCAAGCATATAAGGAAAACATATATGATTAAATGTCCATCATGCAACTCAAAAATTAACAAAGATTCTTTTTTTTACTGCCCAAGACAACCTGTAAATGAAAATGTCTTATTTAGTGACATAGAGTCTGCAAAGAATTCTGCCATCGGTGTAATTGATATGAGATTTTGTACTAGTTGCGGTCTTGCATTTAATGCAGCTTTTAAGCTTGATGATGTAGATTATGGCGATGACTATCAATATTGTGAACCTCCAACTCCAACTTTTGAAAAGTTTATATCAGAATTATGTGATCTACTTATTGAGAATTATGATGTTACTAATTCCTCTATTGTAGAATTTGGATGCGGGCAAGGTGAATTTTTATCAAAACTTTGCTTAAGAGGTAATAATGAGGGGCGAGGTTATGATACTGCTTATGCCGGTCCTTTGATATCTGATTTGCCAGCAATGAAATTTTATAAACGCTTCTTCGATCCTAAAATTGATGGTAGCTCTTCATCATTCTCATCTGCAAGGCAAGTCTTAGAGCATATTCAAGACCCAAATGGTTTAGTTACCGACATGATTAAGTCTATAAAGCCAACAGGCAAGGTTTATTTAGAGGTACCTAATTTAGACTGGATCATTGAAAATACAGTTATATGGGATTTCTATTTTGAACATTGCTCATACTTTAATGTAAATACTTTGAGTAGTTTAATTTCACAGAATGGAGGCGAAGTAGTAGGATCTGAGTTACTTTTTAATGATCAATACATAGGAGTAATTGGAAGAAATAGATCTAACGATCATAAAAAAATTAAAAGCGAGGGGATTATTCAAAAACTGGAGGAAGACATAAATGCATTTGTTGAAAGAGCTAAGACAAAAAGAAATGCAATTGAGAGAGTTTGTGAGTCTTTATCATCTCGAGGTCCATGGTGCATATGGGGTGGAGCCGCCAAGGGCGTCACCTTTGTTAATTTATTTTCGGATTTTATTTCCGAAGATTGCGCTGTTATAGATATAAATCCAATTAGACAGAATAAATATGTTCCGGTTGTAGGATTACCGATTCTTGGTCCAGAAAAGCTTTTGAACTTAAAACCACATACTGCTGTAGTTATGAACTCTAACTATATAGAAGAAATAAAAACAGAAATATCTAACCAGGGATTAGATTGTGATGTTATAGGCGTAGATAATATACCTTTCTAATAATAAACATATGTTAAAATTTATAGAAATCTTTACAAACTAAAAACCCAAATATATGAAGATATTGGTTACAGGCGGAGTGGGCTTTATAGGATCTCACTTAATAGACAAATTAGTTGAATTACAATTTGAAGTTTTCAGCTTAGATAGAACTTCACCTGGTAAGTATCAAAATCCACAATGTAATTACATAACAAGGGATATTTGTGATCCACTAGATGACTTAATGAAAGAACAATTTGATATTATTTATCATCTTGCTTCTGAGGTGGGGTCTGGTTTATCTATGGCAGATCCATTAAAGTTCGTTAATGCCAACAATAATGGTACCTGTAATCTTTTAGAGTCAATGAGAAGAAGTGGCAAGATGGCAAAAGTGATCGTGGCATCTTCAGCAACTGTTTATGGTGAAGCCACATATGAAAGCCCTGAATATGGTATTTGTTATCCTGATTTTAGACCTCTAGAACAACTTGAGAGAGGAGAATGGGAGCTAAAATGTCCAAAAAGTGGTAAAGACATGAAAGCCGTTGCAATCAAAGAAAATAGAATCTTGATGCCTGCCTCCATTTATGGAGAGAGTAAATTAAGTCAAGAATGGCAATGTTTATTACTTGGAAGGACTTGGGGTTTTCCAGTTGTTGCATTTAGGCTATTTGGAGTTTTTGGCCCGAGACAGTCTCTTGGTAATCCATATACTGGAGTTCTTGCTTTGTTCGCCACAAAAGTATTTTCTGGAAAAAATATCATCCATTACGAAGATGGTCTTCAAAACAAAGGCTATACCTATATTGATGATGTGATAAATGCATTTTTAATGACCCTTGATTCTTCAAAAGGTGATGGAATGGCTATGAATCTTGGGTTGCCTAAACCAGTTACAATAAAGCGAATAGCAGAATTGCTGATCAAAAAAATTAATCCAGATGTTGCAGTTACCTCTAAGGGGCAATATCGTATTAGTGATACAAGACATTCATGGCCAGATACTTCTCTAGCTAACCAAGAGTTAGGTTGGACTACAAAAGTATCTTTTGAGGAAGGCATGGATAAGATGATTGAGTGGCTTAAAACCCTCCCTCAAGATGATATCTATAACTCATTAGAAAATTTTGCAAAAGCTGAACAGTATGCCCTAAAACACGGATTGCCTGTTTGACCCACGATAGAAATAGAATTTTAAGAGACATCTACAATGCTTTTGAAAGGCACTCAATAAACTATATCTGTATAGGAAAATCATTTTATTCATCAATGACCGATGTTGGTGATATTGATATATTTATAAAACCATCAGATATGAATTTAGCTAAAAAACATTTAGAAATAATCTTAGAAGCTGATGACGATACTTTTTTTCTCTCCAGAGATTATCCTTCTACCCACACAAATACCACTAAATATTTTTGTGGAAACTATATAGATCCAAACCTATTCATACAAATTGATATGCAATCGTCATATCATTGGAGGGGATTTACATATTTTACATACGAGGACGCAATTTTATCCCAAGAGTTGAAAGATAATATCAAGATTCTTAATAATCAAGCAGCTAATTCAGTTGGAGCATTTAAGGATTTGATATATGGAAAACCAATAAAAACCTCAAGATATGAAAAGGGATTTTGTGAAGATGATCTCATAAAGTATTTTACTTCAATTGGTTACGATAAATTTCTATTAAAATACTTCTTAGCTCGTATTAAAAGTAATAAAAACTATTTACGATTATTTTTTTGCCTATGGTTGAAAAGATTTAAATTCAAGAAAATATCTAATTTTTTGTCATATGCATATAACTTTATAATTATTAATAGCTTTTTCGGGAATAATTCATCAAAGCAAGTAGCTCTATATGGCCCGGATGGTGGAGGTAAATCTTCAATAATTGAATTTATAAGTGTATCACCTTTGATAAATGAAGTTTTTGATGAAGTAAATGTAAGGCATACAAGACCAAAAATTATACCGCCCCTGTCTTTTTACTTAAAAATATTTAATAAAAAAAGACGACAAGAAAAAATAGTTCCTAGGAGCGTTATTCCAGTTAGTAAGACTAAAGCAATTATTCATTTGCTTTATTATAGTATTGATTACTTACTGGCAAATCTAATACATAAATCCATTTTCTTTTCAAAAAAGAGGACTCTTTATATCTATGATAGATATTTTTTCGAGTTTGCTTATCAGCAAACTTTTGCAAAACTTCCTTTGAATCTTTTATATTTTTTTAAATTTTTTTCTAGAGATGCAAATCATAATATTTTTATATATGCAGATCCAAAAATAATCACCCAAAGAAAGAAAGAATTACACTCAAAAGATATTGAGGATCAGATTATAAAATATAAAAAAGTTGACAAAAAATTTAAACTAAATACAGTTTTTATTGACACTACAAATATGAGTACTTATAAGTCCGCTATGCACCTAATATCAAATCTAAGGAGTTAATAACATAATTAAAATACGATTATGGAAAGTATAGAATGTATTGTTATTGGCGCTGGTGTAGTTGGTCTTTCTATAGCTGCAAAGCTGTCAGAAAAATATGAGGTTTTACTGGTTGAGTCTCATAATAAAATAGGTTCTGAAACAAGCGCTCGAAACAGCGAAGTAATTCACAGTGGAATTTACTACGAACCAGGTTCTCTTAAAGCAAAACTTTGTGTCTCGGGCAATAAAATGCTTTATGAATATTGTGATAAAAGAAATATTGGCTACGAGAAATGTGGAAAACTCATAGTTGCAACCAGAGAAGATGAATTATTAAAGTTAAAAAATTTAAAAAGAAATGGAGAAAATAATGGCCTTAATAATCTTGATTTACTCTCAAAAAAAGAAGTTGAAGAATTAGAAAATGAAATATTTGCATTAGGTGCTATATATTCTCCTAATACCGGAATAATTGATAGTCATCAGTTTATGCTATCTTTGCAAGGTGATTTTGAAAGGAATGGTGGACTGATAGCTTTTAATTCTCATGTTACAAAAATATCGAATTTAGAAGAAAAATTTAGAGTATTTTTTAATGATGATAATGCAGGAGTAGAATCCAAAATGCTAATTAACTCGGCTGGCTTATCAGCAAATCATATAGCTAAGAATTTTGAAGAAAAAGGAAAATATCATGCACCCAAGCTATATATGGCTAAAGGAAATTATTTTTCAGCAAGCGGCAGATGTCCTTTTAAAAGATTAATTTATCCATTGCCAAATCAAGCTGGATTGGGAGTGCATCTCACTTTTGACATGTCTAAAAGGATGAAATTTGGCCCTGATGTAGAATGGGTGAACAATATTAACTATGACGTAAATACTTCTCGATCAAACGATTTTAAAGATGAAATTATGAAGTTTTGGCCTAATTTTAATGGAGAGCTTTTCCCAGATTATTCAGGAATAAGACCAAAACTTGTTGGGGAGGGTTTTCAAGCATCAGATTTTAAAATTGAGGATAAAAATACTCATGGGATAAATGGCCTAATAAATTTATTTGGAATTGAGTCTCCTGGATTAACTTCAAGCTTAGCAATAGCTAATTATGTAAATGATATGCTGAAAAGATCGTGAAAATTCTTCATATTACTCCATGGTATGAGCCGGCATGGGCTTCTGGAGGAACTGCTGTGTCTGTATCAAGTTTATGCAGAGAGCTTTATAATCAGGGCACTGATATCACCGTACTAACTACAACTGATTTAGGTGATGGTAGCTTGCTGAGTAAAAAAAGTATAAGAAAGAAGGTTGGTGGCGTTGAAGTTCGTTATTCATCGTGTGGAATTTTAGGGTTAAATTATAGACGAGCCGCTTTTTCATTTAAGATGGTTTTCGACATTATAAAATTATCAAGAAATTATGATTTAGTTCATATTCATTCTACAAGACACATGTATGGATTAGTTTTAGCGATTCTTGCTCTCCTATATAAAATTCCATACGTAATTACACCACATGCATCACTTATGGACTTTTGGATGAATACAATTGGCTCTTCAAGCCTAAAGAAACTCTATGCAAAAACTTTTGATAAGATTTATATTAAAAATGCAACTAAAATTCATTTTTTATCTAAGTATGAAAAAGAATCCTCGGCCAATTGGACTTTTGGAAAAGATTCATTTGTACTACCTAATGGCATAGTTAATTTAAAAAAGAGTCTAAACAAATCATCATACGATGGAGGAAAAATTAAACTCCTTCATGTTGGAAGAATTCACCCTCAAAAAAATACTTTTGAATTAGTTAAGGCAGTTGGTGAGCTTGGGTCAAATATAGCTTCCTTAGACATTATTGGAGCAATCGATGATGAGAATTATTATAAAAAATGTATTAATTACTTAGAATCGATATCAGCAAATAATATTTCATTTATGGGAAAAATGGATTATGAGGATGTCCAGCAAAAATATAAGGAATATGATTTATTTTGTATGCCCAGCCTTGTCGAGGGAGTAAGCATGGCTTTAATTGAGGCAGCTTCCGCAGGGCTGCCATCATTAGTTTCAAAAAATGTAGGTAATTATCATGAAATAATAGAAGATGAATCAGGAATTTTATGCGATCTATCATCCGATTCTATTAAAAAAGAAATTGTGAGTATTACAGAAAATCCATCTCAACTTAATAGACTATCAATTAATGCCTTTTTGACAACAAAAAAAAGATATTCATTGAGATTAGTGGTCAAAGAATTAATACATACATACAAGCAAATATATAAAAATAGATAACCAAATTAAGATAATTTTATGAAATCTCTTAATTTACATTATAAACACTGTTGCCAATAATCATATCTACAACAGTTGTGAGCCATATCATATGAATACCCTCAACAATATTATATGCGTGACTGTCAACCCAAAAATTTATATTGCCTAATTGATTTAATGAATTATTCTTTTCTTTCCCTGTAAATGTAACGATTTTTACACCACGAGATTGAGCATATTTTGCCGCCTCTATAACATTAGGAGATTCACCACTGACACTAATTAGAACCAATACATCATTATCATCTAGATTTGATTCAAGAACTCTAGCCAACCATTTTTCATAGCCATAATCATTTGAGTAAGCGGTCATTAGAGCGGAATCATGGTAAGTGGTAGACTTTATTTTTCCCTGTTTGGTGAAATCTAATGCCGCATGAGAGGCTATGGCAGCACTTGCACCATTACCCGAGAATATTACTTTATTTCCACTTTTGCTTGTTTCTTCAAATAAATCTTTTAGTAAAATTAAATTATCAAATAAGAATTCAGGCCTCATATTAGCTTCATATTCTTTAAAGTATTGTTTCAAAAACTCTTTCACATTAATTTTTCAATATATAAATAAAACATTCTACTTTATTAAGACAATTTTAAGTAAAATAAAAAATTAATTTTTAATCATGAAACAAAAATGCAAAAAATATTAGTTATTGGCGGAAGTGGCTTTCTTGGAACAAGACTCATAAATAGACTTAATCATAAGAACGATAACAACATATCCTACTGTGCCGATCTATTAAAAAAGAATAGTAAAAACTATTTATATTTGGATGTTACGGAACCGAAAACATTTAATTGTATTTTTGATAAAAAAATAGATGTAATTATAAATTTGGCTGCGATGCATAGAGATGATGTAAAGCCCATCTCAAGGTACGACGAAGTAAATGTTCAAGGAGCAAGAAATGTTTGCGAGGCTGCAAGAAGCAATAATATAAATCAAATAATTTTTACAAGCTCAGTCGCAATTTATGGATTTGCTCCACCAAATACAAATGAGTTTGGAGAGCCAAATTATTTTAATGACTATGGACGAACGAAATATCTTGCTGAGCAAGTTTATAAAGATTGGCATGCCGAAGATCCTGAAAGAAGAACACTTGTTATTGTTAGACCCACAGTAATTTTTGGAGAGGGGAATAGAGGAAATGTATATAACCTGTTTAAGCAAATTGCTTCTAAAAAATTTGTAATGATAGGTGATGGCAAAAATAAGAAGTCTATGGCATATGTTGAAAATGTGGCTGCATTCATAGAATATGCATTATCATTTAAATCAGGTATCCATATCTATAACTATATAGACAAGCCTGACTTCGATATGAATTCTTTAGTTTCCCACGTTAGAAATACTCTATTCAAGAAAAATAACGTTGGCATTCGTCTGCCTGCTTTCTGTGGAATTGCTATAGGACATTTAGCTGATATTTGTTCAAAGCTCTTAGGTAAAAACCTTCCAATTAGTAGTATTCGTATGAAGAAATTTATGGGCACAACTCAATTCGATTCATCTATTAAAGAATCTGGTTTCAAGCAGCCGATACCTTTGCCGGATGGATTAGAAAGAACCTTAAACTACGAGTTTATTGAAGATAACTCATTAAAAGAAATCTTTGAAACAGAATAAACTGACGTCTATAGACATTTAGAATAAAAAATAACTTACTTGCAAATAATAACCTGTATTAAAATACTAAGAGATGATTGAATTTAATAATATTAGTAAAGAGCCACCATATATAGTTTTTAAAGATACTTATGAAAAAGCATTAAAAGCTAACCAAAAAAATATTGAGGCTATTTCTATCTCCTCCTTTTCAAAAAAAGACAATGAAGTTAATGCAAGATTTGTGAATTTAAAATTTATTAACAATAAGGACTTTATATTTTTTTCAAACTATGCCTCGCCAAAATCCAAAGAATTTGATTCCCACAATCAGATAATAGCTCTTATATATTGGAATAGTATTAATGTTCAGATAAGAATTCGTGCTGTAATAGAGCGAGCTAGCAAAGATTTTAATAATTCTTACTTCCTTAATAGAGATAAGTCAAAAAATGCTTTGGCTATCTCTTCATATCAATCAAATACTATTGACTCATATGATTCTGTAAAAGAAAATTTTAAACAAACTTTAAAAAATAAAGATTTGCATAAATGTCCGGATTATTGGGGTGGTTTTGTGTTTATTCCTTATTATTTTGAGTTTTGGGAGGGTCATAAGTCTAGACTCAATAAAAGAATTAGGTATAAATTTGAAGATGGAGAGTGGATTAAAAGTTATTTGCAGCCATAAAACGTTTGCGAAATCTATCAATTAGTATAAAATCCTATCGAAATGAATTCCAATCTCTATCTATATTTATTTTTATATCAAGATAATCATCAATGGTATCGTTAATCTCTTCAATAAATATCTAAAAGGTTTTTCTCATAGCAACAAAAAAACAAATAACTCCTATCAATAATAATATTAAAGCAGATGAGGTAATGCTCATTGATAGTAATGGAGACAAAAAGGGTATGGTGCCAATAAAAGAAGCTCTTGAGATTGCAAATAGTGAATCCCTAGACCTAGTTCAAGTCTCGCCATCAGGAGCAAATCCAATCGTTTGCAAACTTCTAAATTATGGTAAACATCTATTTGAGAAGAAAAAAAATACTTCGTCCTCTAAAACTAAAGTTAAAAAGACCTCATTAAAAGAAATTAAATTTAGACCTTCCACTGATGTGGGTGACTATAATATTAAATTAAAAAAGATAAAAAGCTTTATTCTTAATGGAGATAAGACTAAAATAACTGTCCGATTTAGAGGCAGAGAAATTTTAAATAGCGATATTGGCCTTGATTTATTAAATAAATTAAGAGATGAGCTTCAAGATTTAGCTCAAGTTGACCAAGAGCCTTCATTAGAGGGGCGTCAATTGTTAATGGTTTTATCTCCTCAAAAAAGAAAAAGTTAATATAATAAATTAAAATGGGATATAAACTTAAAACACATTCTGGAGCGTCAAAGCGCTTTAAAAAAACAGGTTCGTCTGTCAAGAGTAGAGGGGCTAACAGAAATCATATACTATCAAAACAATCTACTAAAAGAAAAAGACATAACAGAGGTTTAAATAAACTTGAAGGCATAATGTTAAAAATGGCTTCAAGACTTATTAATAAATAATATGCCTAGAGTAACAAAAGCAAAAACAGCAAAAGCTAAGCATAAAAAAGTTTTAGCTTCTACAAAAGGACATTATGGTGCAAGAAGTAGGCTATATAAGACAGCAAAACAATCTAATATCAAATCAATGCAATATGCATTTAGAGATAGAAAAAATAAAAAACGGGCATTTAGGTCTTTATGGATTTCAAGAATTAATTCTGCCTCCAGAAGCTTAGGCACTTCTTACTCTAAGCTAATTAGCGGTCTCACAAAAAACAATATTATTATTGACAGAAAAATATTATCTGATCTTGCTATTAACGATATCTCAACTTTTGAGAAAATCGTAAAAACTGCTTCAAAATAGTAGCTCAATGTCTAGTATGGACAAAATAGAGCCCCCTAAAATAAAAAAAAATACTGGCTCTCTTCATCCAATTAACCAAACTAAAGTCTTCCTCTTAAATCTATTGTCTAAGAAAGGATTTTTAGAGGTGCATGGCCCTGAGATAGAAAGCGAAGAATTTAACTTTGATATGCTAAATATTAAAAAATCTCATCCTGCAAGACAAATGCATGATACTTTTTATGTACAAAATAAAAGAAAAGTACTCAGAACGCACACATCACCGGTACAAATTAGGAGCATGCTCGAATCAAAGCCACCATTTGCATTTAGTTCTGCAGGAAAAGTTTATAGAAAAGATGATGACGCTACCCATTTACCAATGTTTCATCAAGTTGAAAGTATTTATGTTGATGAAAATGTAAATTTTGCAAATCTAAAAGACTTAATTAATCAAATTATTTTAGATATATTTGGTGAAAATGTTGAAACAAGATTTCGTCCATCATACTTTCCATTTACAGAGCCGTCAGCAGAAGTGGATATCATGTCCGAGAACGGGAAATGGCTTGAGATTTTAGGATGCGGCATCGTAAATCCCGTTGTATTAAATAATTGTAATATTGATTCAAATACATTTAGTGGATTAGCTTTAGGACTGGGTATAGAAAGGATTGCAATGCTAAAGTATGGTGTAAGCGATATCAGAGATTTTTACAAATCTAACCTTGATTTCTTAGGTCAATTTAAATGAAATTTATATATCAAGACCTTTTAAATTTTCTTACTGAGCAACCAACCAAAGAAGCGCTATCTAATAAACTTTTTCAATTAGGTCATGAACATGAGATTAATGGCGACATATTTGATATGGAAATTACTCCAAATAGAGGTGATTGCTTATCACTCATTGGTTTATCTAGAGATTTAAATAACTTTTATAGCAGCAAAGATCCCTTTGAGATTTATGATGAAGATATAGAAATACTTAATCTTAATTTTAAAAACTTATCAGTTGAGTCATGCCCAAAGATTTCTTTTTTGGAAATAGAGATTGATGAAACAATAAAACCATATAAACCCTATTTAGAGAATTTCTTTTCCAAGCTTGGGAATAATAAAACAAATTTTTTTACTGATATCTCAAATTATGTATCTTATGAACGGGGTCAACCCACTCATTGTTTTGATAGGGAATCTATAAAGAAAGATTTAACTTTTACCAATAAGCTCTGTCAAGAGAGTTTCAAAACCCTTCTAGGTAATGAAATTCAACTCGAAGGCAAAAACTGTATTTTTATTTCGGGTGAAGAGGTAATTAGTTTGGCCGGTGTTATGGGTGGAGATTCAACATCTTGCTCAACTGAAACGCAAAAAGCCCTTGTGGAATGTGCTTACTTTAATCCAGAAGCAATAATCGGAAAAACTATTAAATATAATATAAAGTCTGAGGCTGCTCATAAATTTGAAAGGGGAGTTGATATAGCATCACAAGAAAAAGTCCTAAGAAGATTCATAAGTATCGTAAAGGATCATGCACTTATAAAGAATTTAAGAATGAAAACATATATAGGTGAAAATTTGAATGAAAAATATCTGCCAATAGATACAAAGAAAGTAAATAATATCTTAGGCACAACGCTTTCCAAAGAGGAATATATTAATTTTTTAAAAAAGCTAGGTTTTGAGATTAGCGATAAAATAAAAGTCCCCTCATACAGACATGATATTACATCTCAAAATGATCTATCAGAAGAGATAGCTAGAATAATAGGATATGACAATATTGAAAGCATACCTCTAAAGATAATTAATAATTTTGAGTCTCAGCAAGATAAAATTTCAAAAATTGCAAATTTTCTCGTTGATAATGGATTTTCAGAAGTAATTAATTTCCCTTTTACTGCTAGTGAAAAAAAGAAGTCAATTCGCATAGATAATCCATTAGACTCAAATAGAAAAAATTTGAGAACTTCTCTAAAGGACTCATTGATTGAGAATCTGCTTTTTAATGAAAGGAGACAAAAGGACTCAATAAAGCTTTTTGAAATTAGTGATGTTTACTCTAACGAAAAAGATATTAATCTAGAAAAAAAACTTGCTATTATTGTAAGCGGAAGACTTGGGCACAATCATAAAGATTTTTCTAAAAAACTTGATGGAAGTTATTTAAATGAAATCCTAAACCTAAAAAATAGTTTTTCGATTTTTGATGTTGAAGAGATACCAAGAGAGAATCTTAAAACTAAAAAGAAAGAAAAGATTTTCTTCACAGAAATCTTGGTTGAAGATATTCCAAGTGCTTTTTTAGAGGATCAAAACTTTAACAAAGCACCAATAAATTTCATAAAATATCAACCAGTATCTGAGTTTCCATCAAGTGCAAGAGACTTTTCTTTTTCTATTAAAAATTTAGAAATATATAATCTTGTAATTTCCTACATTGAAAAGTTTCACGATGAGAATCTGAAAGAATCTTTCATATTTGATTTTTACATAAATGAAAAACTTGGAGAAATTAAAGTAGGTATTAGGCTTATTTTTCAATCATCCACCAAAACTCTTTCTGATGATGACATTCAGATGAGTATAGATAATATTTTAAAACCGGTCATCAATTTGGATGGAGTTTTTATTCCTGGATTAGAATTAAAATAGCATTACATGACTATTACTAATAAAAAAATGTAAAATATTTAAATTAATTATTATTAAATATGATTTCTAATAAAAACTATCTATTTTTAAGCTTATCATTTTTCTTTTCAGCTTCTTTATCATCTCAAACAGTTGATCCATCCTTGTTATCTGAATTGACGCCAGAGCAAATTGAGGTTGCCAAAAAAGCATTACAGGAGGGTGATTTAACATTGCCAGAGGTTAATGAATTGCCTGAAGTAACGGAGTCTCTTGTTGGTATTAAGGATCAAGTAATAGGCGAAGAAATAGATGCAGAAACAGAAGAAGAAATAGAATTAGTAAAATACGGATATGATTTTTTCTCAAAAATGCCTACCTCTCTTTCAGCAGCTGGAGACCTTCCGCTCCCAAATGACTACAAAATATCATTGAGAGATCAATTTAGGATTATCCTTTCAGGATCAAGAGATCAAATATTTAATTTAAGTGTAAATTTAGATGGGACCATTCTATTTCCAGAGCTTGGTTCAATATATGTTGTGGGTTTAACTTTCAAAGAAGTCAGAGAAAAGCTATCAAACTTAGTTAATCAGTCATATATTGGAGTAAATATAGATATTTCTCTTCAAAATCTCAGTGCAAAAAAAGTAACCATTGTAGGAGCTGTTGAAATTCCAGGAACATATTTAATCAATCCATTTAGCACCATTACTGGAGCTTTGGCGTATTCTGGGGGAGTATCAGACATTGGCTCATTGAGGGATATAAAATTAATTAGAAATAATGGTGTGGTTAGATCATTTGATTTATATGATTTGCTTATAAAAGGAGACAGATCAAATGATTTAAATATTGAAGCAGGAGATACAATTCTTGTTGGCGCAGCTTCTCAATTTGTTGAGATAGATGGTGCTGTAAACCGTCCTGCAATATATGAGATTCTAGAAGGTGAAAAGGTTAGTGATATTGTAAATTTTGCTCTAGGATTTAATCAAACTGCTAATAAATCAAAAATTTCTGTTTCTTATCTTGACTTAAATCAAGCTTCAGTTGTCAATAAAACTTCAGTAAGCATGGATCAAAGCCTTAAAAATGCTCTATTTGTAGATGTTTTTAATTATGTTAACAATGAAAACTTAAGTATAAGTGTATCTGGCGCGATTGAGGAGCCAGGTTTTTATGACCTCAAAGAATATAAATATTTAAGTGATTTAATCGAAGATTTAAGTTTTGTTAGAGTCTATCCCTGGCTTGGAGTTCTAGAACAGTTTGATGATGAAAGTCTTGTTAAATCAACTATTTTATTTAGTCTAAATGACGAAAGCACATATCAATCAATAGAATTGCTGCCAAATTCGAAATTATACTTTGCCAACATTGATGATAGATCTTTTGATGTAGAGGAAGTTACTTTAAATTTAATAGATGAATACTCATTAACATTAAACTATAAAGAAGAATCTTTTCAACTCCCAGTATTTGGTAAATACTCTATTGATTCATTTGTAAATTTGTTAGGGCTTGATATGAGCGATGTCGACGAAGAGGCAACCTTCATTAGTCCTCTTGATAGCAATATTGTTGTCGATAGTTATAAAAACATGAACTTTACTGCTACTAAGTATAATAATATCTCATTTAGATCACCGGTAAATGATTTAATAACTGTTAATATTTCAGGAGCTGTCAACTATCCAGGAACGTATACGCTAAAATCAGATAGTACACTTCAAGATTTGTACAGACTAGTTGGCGATTTTAAAAAAGAAGCTTTTTTAGAAGGTGTAGTCCTTACCAGAGAAAATGTAAGGTTGAGACAATTAAAAGCTATTGAAAATTCTGAAGCTACTCTAAATAAGTCTCTATTATTTTCTATGCAGCAAGGTGAAGATATTGGTGACATTAACTTATTAACTTCTCTAGCTCAATCTATTGAACCAGAAAATCTTGGAAGAATTGCTGGAAATTTCTCTCCTCAAGCCTCGTCTTCAAGTGAAACCGTTTTATTTGATGGAGACTCTATAATTGTTCCTAAAATAACCAATGTTGTAAATATAATCGGTGAAGTTTTAAATCCTATAGCTTTTGAATTTAATGGCAAATTAACTATTCAATCAGCAATATCTAAAGCAGGTGGATATCAGTCATACGCTGATAAAAAGAGAGTTTACATTATAAAGGCCAATGGCCTTGTAGAAAAAAATAGTAGAAACGTTTTCACCGGCAATTATAATCTTCAACCCGGTGATACAATTGTGGTACCAAGAAAAATTAATACAAACAGTGCAGCCATTCAAGGCTTAGCGCCAGTTACACAAATTCTATCTGATCTTGCGTTTTCTGCCGCTGCTGGGCTTGAGCGTGCCGCACTACGACAGGGGGCTGCTGTCCCCGGCCGCCGTGCCAAGCACGAGACCGGTGTGCAGGGTGTCGAGTGCATGGCCGCGTCTGCGGGCGTCATCGAGGGCTTGCAGGGCAACATCTGCGATCAGGCTGTCGAAGTCGGCATGCACATGAGAGGCCGACGCGGGCAGGCAATGC
>MDSZ01085345.1_pt1 | contig 31454 bp, 21 predicted proteins | sample 811201 | NCBI WGS metagenome assembly MDSZ01 (sample SAMN05326647, study PRJNA326480) | marine metagenome | isolation source: seawater | place: Indian Ocean: North | collected 2010 | reverse complement strand
TGATCCTGACATTAATCTTAAAGTTGGTTCAAAAAAGCAAGGTAAACAAGTCGCTGAAGTTATTGTGGGTATAGAAAACTATATGGATGATAACAAAACAGACTTGTTAATAGTTTATGGAGATGTTAACTCAACTCTTGGCGCTGCTCTTGCAGCCGTAAAAAAAGGAGTAAAAATAGCTCATGTCGAATCTGGCTTGAGAAGCTTTGATAGAGACATGCCAGAAGAGATAAACAGAATAATTGTCGATAAAATATCAGATTATCATTTTGTTACTGAAAGATCAGGAGAAGAAAATTTAATCTTAGAGAACACGTCGACCGAATCGATATTTTTTGTTGGTAATACTATGATTGATTCCTTGTACAACACTCTGCAGCTTTTGGGCGAGACGTCAGAATACAATGAGGATTATATCCTTATAACGCTGCACCGGCCATCCAATGTAGACAACAAGGAAGGTTTACAAAAAATATTAAGTATATGTGATTCTATTGAAAAAAAAATTGTCTTTCCTTTGCATCCTAGAACTAGAAAAAAACTAAAAGATTATGATTTACTAGACAAGCTAAAGAGCAAAAAAAACATAGAGATAATTGATCCCGCTGGATATGTTGAGTTTGTTTGCTTGATGGAGAACAGTTTTGCTGTTATAACAGACTCCGGAGGCGTACAGGAAGAAACAACTGCTTTGAACACTCCATGTTTGACTTTGAGGAAGAATACAGAAAGACCCTGCACACTAACGGAGGGAACTAATGTTTTGGTCGATAGCGTTGAAGAAGTCTTACTAGCTATTAAAAATGCAGATCAATTGAAAAGAAGAGCGCGCAAGCCATCTTTATGGGATGGCAAAGCAGGTAAAAGGATCGCTAAGATAATTAAGGAGAGAATATTTTGAAAGTTACGTTTGGTTTTGTCAATTGTAATCGACTACACTATCTTAGAAGCTGTCTAGAATCTTTGTTACACTGCACACAAGAATATGAGAACAAAGAGATAATAATTGTAGATAACGCGTCCATAGAGTCTGGAACTGATGATTACCTTTTAGAACTACAGAACAGAGGGTTTAAAGTATTTAAGTCTGAACAGCGCGACCCAGCTAATGAATATGCTAAGGCTTTAAACACAATTGTAGAAAACGCAACAGGTGAGATTATATGTCCGCTACCAGCCGATACTCAGTTCGTCTTATCTTCAGGATGGTTGACTGAATATGTTAATGTTTTATCGCATAATATAGATAACATAGGATGCATCGGATTTGACGCACAACGAAAAGTAAGAAATAAAAATCATAGGTTTAGTGAGCCAGTTGGGAACCTATACAAGTTTGTTGCTGTGCATGACAAAAACCCGATCATGGGAGCAGCAAACGCTATGTTTAGTCGCAAAATTCTGGATATGATGTATCCATGGGAGGAAAACAATAGCTCTCATGAGGGAGGCCAAGATTCAGAAACTAAAATGCTTATGAAGGTAAAAAACTTTATTAGAGAGAAAAATCTAAACTTGATCAATGTAGCGCCGATTATACCTCCCTCTATCGGCATATACAACGAAGATGGCGATAACGCAAGAGTGCGAGGAACCAAGAGGTATGGCAAATATATACCTCCGCAAGAGCAATATAAATACTATAAGATTCGAGATTACAAAGAAATGTTAGAGCTAGCAAACAACAACACCCCCCTTTCTATTGAGGATATGGCTCAGTCAACCGGCTGGAAGCTCCCAGTTGATGAATCAGGAAACTGGATAAAAAACCCAATGAAAATAGAAAATGCGACTGAAGAAGACTATGAAGAAATTAAATGAAAGTTTATATTAATCGAAAGCCTGTTGTTGGACCTTGGGGCGGCGGAAACAAAACAGTAACAAAATTAGCAGAAAAACTTGAAGATCACGGTGTTGATGTTGTGTATACACTTCAACCAGACATAGGGCTAATATTTTGTTTTGATCCACGGCCTAACGACTTAGGAGAGTGGTATGGAGATTTTCTAAAATATAGAGAAGTTCATGGCGCAAAAATAATACAAAGAGTAGGAGATCTTGGGACACACAGCAAACCACATCTGACAAGACTAGTTCAGCAGTCCACCCCAATGTCGGATTTTGTTATATTTCCAAGCGACTGGGCTAAGGCTTGGTTGCAATTTGAAAAAAATAATTCTAAAATTATATACAATAGGCCGCTAGCTCTATTTCACGAAAAAAAGAAAAACTTGTCTATAGATAAGAAAATTAAAATTATAACGCACCACTGGTCTACAAATGAAAAGAAGGGGTTTGACGCCTATAAAATTTTCGACAGGCACATTAAGCAAGACCCTAGATACGAATTTGTTTATGTTGGTCGTCTACCAGATGGCCTTACTTTTCAAAATTCAACTCATATACAACCAGTATCGTCAGATATTCTAGCAAGCATGTTACCAGAAAATCACATATACTTAACTGCATCAATAGAAGAGGCCGGAGCAAATCATGTTCTAGAAGCCATGGCCAGCGGCCTCCCAGTGGTGTATGATCGCTCTGGTGGTAGCATTGTTGATTATTGTAAAGATTATGGCGAAGGATATGATTCTTTTGAAGAAATGATAAAGAAAATTGATAAAGTTTTAGATAAATATAAACTATACAAAGACAAGGTTATGAGTTATAATGATACTATAGATGAAACTATCGACAGCTACATAGACATCATATTGTCGATGTTTCAAAAGGAGAGAGAATGATTGAGGTTGAAGAATTTAATTCTTTAAAAGATAAGAATGTCAATAATCGATGGAGCGAGTATCGAGACGGTTCAGACAAATATGTGTTAAAAGAGATCATGATTGATTCTTTGCGAGATCGACGCCGTGTTTTCTTTATAAAAGATGATAAAAAGCAAAGAGATTACGAAATGCTTCAAGCTTCTCGTGGTATTACAATAGAAGAAGAACATGTAAACATCGATGTTTTGGTATCAGACATTGAAAAAAATCAGTTAAAAGTAATAGAATCAGACTTAGTTAGAATTAATGAATTAGAAAAGCTATTAGAATTACATGGTTTTAAAGTGAATACCCTTGCAGAGATGGGGTTTAGAATACCTAGGCTTTTAAATCATTATAAAAACAACGGAGTTAAAGCAGTTAAGGGCTATGACGTGGTAAATCTAAATGTCTTAGTTGGACAAAAAATGGGATTTGATGTAAAGAATAAAGATTTTAATGATGTGGAAAATCTAGATTTATCAGACTTAAAGGATGTTGATGTGCTGTTGAGTTATCATGTTATGGAGCATTTGTCTAGGCCTGACCTAACAATAGAAAAAATTTATGACAATATGAAAAAAGGTGCTCTCATGCATGTGGAGGTACCTATTGAGCCCGGAGGTCCAATGCTTAGATACGGGCATCTTTTTCCTTTTCACAAAGGGGACATGAAGAGATTTCTAGAGTCCGTTGATTTTGAGGTAATATCTTTTTCGGAAGAAACACACCCAGGCGGGCCCGCAATAGAAAGGTATCTGGTAAAGAAATAATGAAAAAGCTTGTTAATATAAGCATCGATGACGTCTCGCCACACCCTCTTTCTTCAACGAAAGTGCTTAATCAATGTTATGAACTAATAAAAACATTTCCAGAGATAAAGTTTACACTCTTTATACCTGTAGCATACTGGAGAACGATGAAAGCAATCGCTGCTAGCCCGGGCCCTTTTTATATATCAGAGCATCCAAAATTTTGTGAAGAAATAAAAAACCTACCAAAAGAAAATTTTGAAATTGCTTATCATGGATACCACCATGGTATACCTGGTCAATCTGACAACGATGAGTTTCGCAATCTTAATCACGATCAAGCGCTCGAAGTGTATGATAAAATGTTTCAAGAAGTTTCTACTGCTGGCATGCAAAACATATTTCGTAAGATTTTAAGACCACCAGCATGGCGCATGTCGCCGGATGCGATAAGAGCAGCCAAAGAATTTGGCTTTGACATTCTTGCCCTTTCACCAGACAAGTATCTTGATGGTTCCCTTGATTATAAAGGCGAGGACAAAAATTTTGGTAATGTAGTTTATTACAATGTAGCACCACCTTTCAAGGACTTGCAGTTGTTTGATAAGACTGAGATTGTTTACCATGCATGTGAGTGGGACAGGAATTATCTTAACAAAGAAAAAACAGACAACCTAACAAAGTTTTTGCAAAATAACTTAGATGAAGTACAGTTTTGTTTTATGGAGGAGATGTAAGTGGGCATATCAGATACAATATTGTTTTCTCCAAAAGGCTTATACTCAAAAATCCGTCCGGACGGCAAGGTAGCTCTTTTAGGTTTTTCAGACAATAGTAAATTCTCTGGTGATTGTTATGACTTAAAATTGAAAAACTGGAACATCAACACTCCTTGGCAGCTTAAAAAAAAATACGATACTATAATATGTCTTCGTTGTGCTTATTTTGCCGAAAATCCTGAAGACTTTATTAAGAGATGTTATGAAAGTTTGAATGATGGCGGCCGCCTTTATGTTGACTGGGGGTTGGGCGATCACTGGAGATTTAATAATTTTAAAGTTGGTTGGACAAAAGATGGCGAACATGAGTATTGTTATGGCGAAGATAATTTTTTATGGTCGACAGTATGGGATGATTCTCTTTTAAAAGATTTTCATGTACAAGGATTTCAAAATGAGATTAAAAAAAATGGCTATGAATCTTTGAAAAAAGCGGTCAAGGAAGAAGTACCACAAATATTAAGTTTTAATTTTATAGAAGAATATTTTGATTTTTTCATTGACGCGTTTTATCATAGTCCTAATTCAAGACCTCAATTGTACGTGCTCTTGAGTGGTGTCAAAAAATGAAAAAGGTTGGAGTGTTTTTAGGAGACCATTTTTGGAGTAGTGCTCCATATGATGGGTTAAATTTATATCACAAGCTAAGCTCTCAGTTTGAAACAGACTTGATAGTTTTTAAAGATGATATAAGAATCAATAAACAATTTGATGGATCCGAAAAATACTTTTTCCACAAGCATGAATTTTTTGTAGAAAATTTAAAAGTGATAAAAGATTGGGCAGAGATTAAAAGACTTTCTTCTGACTATTCTTTGATAATTTGTCAAACAAAAATTGCTCCTAAGATAAGATTTCCTTTTGATTACAATACAAGGCAGAAGCCTCTTAACTGCCCTATAGCGGTATGGGATGTTGGAGGGTGCGACATTTTACACGATTCTCCAAGATTTGCTGACTATTTTTTTGTAAAAGGTCCAATATGGAAGGAGTGGATGCACAAAATGGGCTTTTCAGAAGACAAGGTGTTCACAACTGGAAGCCCGCATTATGATTATTTTTTTGATTCTAGTGATAACGTTGTTGGCTCTGCGCTGTCAAAAGAACAGTTTTTAAAAAAGTATTCCCTACAAGACACAACACAAAAAATTGTCTTGATGCCAACCAACCCGGCTAGCCACAAAGAACAGTTCGAAAATAATTTTAGACAATTAGATAAAATAGTTGATTTATCACACAAAAACAACACTGAATTGCTTGTCAAGACCTATCCTCATGATTATGTTTTTGGTGAAAAAGAAGGCCCATATACGGGCATTTATAAGAGAAAGTATGCAAATAAACCGCAATATCAAGTGATATCTGATAGATACCCATCGATTAAGGTTGTAGACAGTCAAGATCACCATTCTTGTTTAATGCATGTTGACAAAGTCTTTAATATGGCAGGAAGCCATGTCGCCTGGGAGACATTCTATACAAGATCAACTTCATATGCAATGGGTTATAAAGATAAGAAATACTACAAGCAGATACCAGTTTTAAAACATTTTGAGTTTATTGAATTTCCAGATGATATAATGAATATAGACATGAGTCAATTAAGCGATATTGTGCGCCGACATGATAAGACTAAAAAAAGATTATGTGAAAAGTACTTCTTAAATGAAACTTCTATGTCAAATATTTGTAGCTCTGTTGAAAAAATATTGGTGACCAATGATAAATGATAAAAAAGTACTAGCCATAACTTTAGCTCGCGGCGGATCTAAAAGAGTGCCGAAGAAAAACATAGCTGATATAAATGGAAAACCTCTAATTGAGTATACCTTTAGCGAAGTAAAAAAAAGCAAGTACATCGACACGTACGTTGTTTCAACTGATGATGAAGAAATTGCTAAAGTGTGCGAGAAAAACCAAGTGTTGGTAAAAATGAGGCCACCACAATTTGCAAAAGACACTTCCACATCAGCAGAATCACTAATAGATTGTGCCAGAAACTTTCAAGGTTATGACTACATTGTAGAAATAATGTGCACAAATCCTCTTAAAGCAGTAGAGGATATTGACGGGGTTATAAACAAACTAGATGAAACTTCTGCTGACTCTGTGGTCTCAGTAGTAAGAATCTGGGATCATCACCCATCTCGTGTCAAGTATCTAGAAGGAGATAGAATGATAGATTTTTATCCAGAAATTCCAGAATCTAGGAGACAAGATTTAACACCTGCAGCTTATGTTAGAAATGGTAGTATATACGCTACAACTTGTACATCTTTATACGAAAATAAAATTCGTTTAGGGATTGACACTCGTGCCTATATTATGCCTGAAAGCAGAACAATCAATATTGACGAGCCGATAGATTTACATTTAGCAAGGCTCTTATTAAGATGAAAATACTTTGTATCACACCAGTTAAACATTTAGATGGAGTACACAAATTGCTGCGAGAGTGCGGTCAAGTTGATTACTACCCTTCTATAGACAAGCAGCGAATGATTAGGCTAGAAAAGCTAAACTATGATTATATATTTTGCAACCCTAACAAGCAAAGCTTCATATTAAACGAAGAAACTTTAGGACGATTTAGAGGGAGAATAATCACAGCTAGCACAGGAATGAATCACATTGATTTAGAATATTGCAAGAAAGCTAAAATTCTGGTTCAATCACTAACGAAAGAAAAAAGCTTAATTAAGAGTTTGCCCTCAACATCTGAGCTGGCTTTTGGGTTGATGATTTCTTTACTGAGAAAAATTCCTCAAGGTCAAGATCATGTTGCAAATTATGGTTGGGATTACGAAGAATTTATGGGGCGTCAAGTAAAAGACTTGAATATTGGCATCGTGGGCTATGGAAGGCTGGGGACGATGATGGCTAGATTTTGTAAAGCCTTTGGCGCCAAAGTGTATATCCATGATCCTTATGTAAAAAATGTGAAAACTCATTCTTTAGAAGAGTTGTTTGACGAATGTGATGTAATCTCCTTGCATGTGCATGTTACCGACGAGACAAGAGGGATGATCAATAAAAGGTTGCTAGAAAGGTCTCAACACGATTTATACATTATCAACACCTCTAGAGGAGAGATTGTAGAAGAAAATGATATCGTGTCATCTCTTAAGAACGGATATCTAACAGGCTATGCAACAGATGTCCTTGTCGACGAATTTGACGATTTGAAAAATTCACCTATCATTCAAGCCATGAATGAAGGACACAACATTATTGTAACACCACATGTCGGAGGTATGACATGGGAGGGACAGAACAAGGCATATAAATGGGCAATAAATAAAATGAAGGAAGACATGTCTTCATGGAAGGCAGGGATTTCTAAGGGTCCTTATTCAACTGATTACGACGCAGAAGGCCGTGATTTAATAATTAAAAAAATAGAAAAACATGCAAAAAAGAAAGACTCATTTTGTTTAATGTTAATTGGGTCTCCCGATTGCAAAGAAATACAGTCTCTGTCCTCTGACATGCGCAAAAAAATTAATTTAATAGTTTTTGATTCAAAGAAAGACAAGACACTTCAAGATTTTCGAGATTCATTTAAAACATACAAGTTTTATTGCGGAAACTTTTTTGAAAATGCTGTACAAATAGACAAGAAAGTTGATATGATGGTTCATCGATGGTTTTTACACCACTGCACTGACGAACAGAAACAAGAATCATTTCAGATATTACAAGATATGATATGTGCAGATGGTAAAGTTTTGGTTATCGACTGGTTTATACCAGACTACGAAAGTAATGAAGATAGATATGAAAAATGTTTACAGTATTACAAATATCAAGAACGTTATGGTCTTGCTCCGTCACCAAGTCGCGGCAAACGTAATTTTGACAATGTTAATAAAACCGACGGCCATGGCGGCAAGTTCACATCAACAAAAAAGCTAGAGAACATATTGACATCAAATAATTTTAATTTTGAAAGAAAACTAATGTGCACAAACCTTGTAGACGACCCAGAACTATTTGGTCAAAACTTGTACATTTGCACACTAAATGGAGAAAAAAATGGTTGAACTAATAGCAGAAATAGGGTGGAACCACATGGGCGACATGTCCCTAGCTGAAAAAATGATTAAGTCCGCAGCAGAATCTGGAGCGGATTACGCCAAGTTTCAAACCTGGTCTGTCGATAGACTAAAGCCTGGTGATTGGGACACCGATGGCCGCAGACAGATATATGAAGCAGCAGAGCTAACTGCTGAAAAGCATGAACATCTAATACAGCTTTGCAAAGAATACGATATTAAGTTTTTATCTTCTGTTTTTAGTGTTGAAGACGCTAAATTTCTTCGCGGCTTCGGCGTACAGGAGGTTAAAATTCCTAGTTTTGAATGTCGAAATCATGATCTAATAAGATACTGTGACAGAAATTTTGAAAAGATTTTTATGTCTACTGGTACTTCAACCTGGAAAGAAATAAAGGAATCTGTATCGTTAATTAAAGACGCGGATCTTGTACTAATGCATTGTGTGTCTTCATATCCTTGTGAACCCAGGCAAGCCAATATATTTAAGATTGAAAAATTAAAAGAAATATGCGCACAAGTTGGATACAGCGACCATATTTTTGGTGTTGAGTCTGCAAAAGTGGCAATGAAGTATGATGTATGTGTCATAGAAAAACACTTCACAGTAGATCAGGGTCTTCCAGGTAGAGATAATAAGTTCGCAATATTGCCATCTGATTTAAAAAATCTTAAAGAGTATGTTACGATGTTCGAAGAAATGCACACTTGGCATGGTGAAGACTTTCTAGACATAGAAGAAGGTTCTAGAGAGAATTATACTGGAAGATTTGATGGATGAAATATCTGTAATTATAAGAAACAGGAATGAAGAAGAGTGGATTGGCCATGCTATTCAATCTTGCTTGGACCACTTTAACGAGCCAGAGATAATTATTGTTGACAATAATTCAAAAGATCAATCGTTAGAGATTGTTAATGAGTTTTGTTTTTCTAATATTAAAGTTCACAACATAGATTCTTATACTCCCGGTCGCGCTCTAAACTATGGGATTGACATGTGCAGTAACGAGATGGTATTAGTGTTGTCAGCGCATAGTCAAATAATCAACATGCCTCCACTAGATGAGATAAAAAACTTGCTTGACAATTATGTCGCAGTTTTTGGTAAACAAACTCCTGTGTATAGGGGAAGGAAGATAAACAAAAGATATGTATGGTCACATTTTAAAGATCAACCAGTTGTTAACATGTGGTCCGATCTTGAACAACGAAATTTTTTACATAATGCTTTTTGTTTTTATAGAAAGAGCGTATTGAAAGAACATAAATTTGATGAAAAATATTTTTCTAAAGAAGATAGATTTTGGGCTATAAAAATTGTAGAAAATGGTTTATCATACTACTATGATCCAAGGTTGGAATGTTATCACCATTGGACAAAAAATGGCGCAACGTGGAAAGGAATAGGTTAATTATGTATAATATAGGAATTATTGGAAACGGCTTTGTAGGCTCTGCAATCGCTTCAGGATTTTCTTTACATGCCGAAATAAAGATTTTTGATTCTGACAAAAGAAGATCAACACACGGATTTTCTGAAACGATTAATAATTCTGATTTTGTTTTTGTATGTGTGCCAACGCCAATGAACATGTCCGAGGGAGGCAAAATAGACTTATCTATAATGGAGTCTGTTTTTGACAATATCAGCGCCGAGCTAGCAAATAAAAATGCCATTTTTATTATAAAGTCTACAACAGTGCCAGGATCAGTAGAGTCTTTGGTTGATCGACACCCAGATTTAAATATCGTATACAGTCCTGAGTTTTTGACGGAAAGGTCAGCTAGACTAGACTTTATCAACGCGTCTAGAATTGTTTTAGGTGGAGAATACAGCCTTCTGCATAGAGTCGAAGCACTGTTTAGAAGTAGATTCCCACACAAAAAAATTATAAAGACTGACACTACTACAGCTCAGTTCATAAAATATATGGCTAATTGCTTTTTTGCTACGAAAGTTTCTTTTATGAATGAGATGAAGCAAGCTGCAGATAAGCTTGATGTTAATTGGCAGCAAGCCGTAGCAGGCTTAGTTACAGATGGTCGTGTAGGAAATTCTCATCTAGACGTGCCCGGTCACGACGGAAGTTTGGGGTTTGGTGGCAAGTGTTTTCCCAAAGATTTAAATGGCTTTATATCTTTGTTTGACAGCTGTGGTGTTGATCCCAAAGTTATGAAAGCTGTTTGGGAAAAAAATTTAGAGGTAAGAGAAGAACACGATTGGAAAGATATTAAAGGAGCAGTTAGTTAAGATGGCAAGATGTATTGTAACAGGACACAGAGGCTACATAGGAAGTCGAGTTTACAAAAAGCTGAAAGAGCTTGGACATGAAGTAGAAGGCATAGATTTGATTGATGGTGTTGACATCAACAGCCTGCAAGGATTTGAGGAAGATAATGATGGTAATTTTCATCCACGATGGACTAGCTTTAAGCCAGAATACATTTTTCACCTAGCTTGTATACCTAGAGTAGGCTACAGCGTTGAAGAGCCTGTAAAGACAATGGCCAACAACGTAATGGCTGGAACAAATGTTTTAAATTTTGCACGTAAAGTTGGAGCTAAAAGAGTTGTATATTCTAGCTCTTCTTCGATCAGGGGAGATGGAAACGGACCTACAAGCCCATATGGGTTGCAAAAAATGGTTACAGAAGTAGAGTGTCAGCTTTATACTAAACTATATGACCTGGACACCGTATCGTTAAGGTACTTTAACGTATATTCAAAAGATCAAACCGTCGACGGCCCATATGCAACTGCCGTTGCAAATTGGATGCACTATATAAGATTGGGAAAAAACCCATTTATAACTGGAGATGGTGAGCAAAGAAGAGACATGCTTCATGTAGAAGATGCCGTTTCTGCTAATATATTCGCGATGGACAGAAAAGAAGACTTTAAAGGTGCTGTGCTTGATGTTGGTACGGGGAACAACATATCTTTGAATGAAGTGAAGGGTATTGTCCTAGAGGAGCACCCAGATGTGAAGTTTGAGTATGTCGAAGATCGCCCGGGCGACGTGATGTATACCCGAGCCGACACGGAAAAATTAAAAAATCTTGGATGGCAGGTTGAAATTAATATTCAAGATGGTATAAGAAACTGTTTTAGGAGTTTATAAAATGTTAAAATTATCAGACGAAGCATTAGGGGCAATTATGATGGCCCTCCAAAAATCCTTAATGGAACAAAGTGACATAGTTCCCACTTTAAAGGGTTTTGATTTTAAAACAAACGAGAAGGGGGAACTTTTTATCATGAATCCTCCAATTCTTAAGGTTGGCCAGGAAGAAGACACATTTCCCGCGGGCTCTTTAGACTAGTGCCAAAATACGCATATAAATGTAAAAATTGTGATTCTATTTTTGAGTATCGTCATTCTCCAGGCACACTAATGGCAGATTGCGAAAAGTGTGGTTTAGATTCTGTCTTGAAAAAAATCCCAAGCATGTTCTCTGTAGTTATGGATGAAGATGCAGGTCAAGTAGTTGAAAATTCTATACGAGAATTCAAAGAAGATCTAGAAATTGAAAAACAATCTTTAAAAAATCAAGTATGGAAAAAGAATGAATAGTTACGTATTAGTCACATCAGTAATATTAAATGCTACACTACTAATGATTTTGTATGGTGTTGTGCCTTTTCTTTTGTTCCTTAGTTTGGTTTTTAATATAGCTTTAGTTTGGTTTATAGCGCAGCTAATAAAAGACAAAAAAACATTACAAGAGGACTTTGATAATGTTTTTGCAGAGATTGATTCTTTAACAGAGCATCTTGAGGATGTACATTCTTTAGAAGCTTTTTACGGAGACCAAACATTGCAAAATTTGATAAGACACAGTAGAATAACTATTAATTCTATAATTGATTTTCAAGAAAAACACTATGAAGTGGAGGTAGCAGAAGATGAGTCAGAGCCCGCCGAAGCGGCGCAGGCGCCGCCGGTCGAAGAATAATTATTTTACAAAAGTTCACGAAGACGCGATAATACGATACGCAATTACTTCTGAGAAGCCAATTAGATCTGATCTTTATATTAGATTAATAGGTCCCGCTTTTAATGAGATGGTAGAAAAGATAGTCTACACATATAAGTTTAACAACTTGCCAAACATAGAATATTTAAAAGATGATTGCAAGATATGGCTTATGACCATATTAGACAAGTATGATCCAAATAGAAAATCAAAAGCTTTCTCATATTTCAGTGTCATAACAAAAAATTGGTTTATACACAAAGTAAAGCAAAATTCTAAAAGATTAAAAAGGGACGTGCAATATGAAAATTTAGATGCCTTTGCTCAAGAAGAGTGTCTTGTGGCGCATCACTCTTATTATTCTGATAGGGAAGAATTTGAGTTTTGGCAACATTTATGGAAAGAGATAAACAGCTGGGAAAACCTAAAACTAAAAGAAAATGAAAAAAAGGTTTTGAACGCAATAAAAATACTGTTTGAGAGCGTTGACGAAATAGAAATTTTTAATAAAAAAGCTATTTATCTTTATATGAGGGAAATCACCGGCTTAAATACAAAGCAGATTGTTAATAACTTAAACCGGATAAGAGGCAAATATAGGGATTTTAAAAAAGAATGGGAAAAAGGGAACATATAGACTCACAACAGTTTGTAGAAGAGGCAATAGATAATGTTAGAAAAGATAGAGCTATGGCCTCTACTTTGTTAGTAGAGCTTGTAAAAATTTTAAAACAAGACGAAACAAAACATCAACATTCTGGCCCTGTAGCTGCTAAGTACTTAGAAACTCTTCAGCGTTCAAATGAACAATTAGTTAAATTAGCGTCGCTTATAAGCAAGAAAGAAAATATTAAAGCCGAGCTTACCTCTGCTGACAAATCGGACATATACGATTTAATTAATAAAGAATAGCGAGGGCTGTCTGTGACAGATATTTCGAAAAGCACGTACAAGAATTTTAATCCGGGCGAACTTAACAGCCTCAATAAACAAATTTTTGAGTCTAGATATGATCACAACCTGGACACGTTTGCACAATTTGCGCAAATATTCAGAAAGCATTATGAATTTGATATCTGGCAAGGTACAGGCCCATATCTGGCTGTTGTGTTGAAAGTTTTATCTGGCCCTCATGCAAAAAATGAAGCCTCAACTGGAGGCACGCTTTCTAAAACTCTAATATTAGATGAAGTTTTGCCGGCACCGTTAGCATCTACGACTGCAGCAGGAAAAGATTCGCCAACACGTGTTATTGCAAAAATACCAGAATTTGATGTTGACATAGCATGGCCAGAGAGCAACGATGATGAAGCCAGAATAGCTGCACATGGAGAATACCATGCGGATCCTAAGACAAAGCAAAATTTAGGTGATTTATCACCCGGAGCGTTAATATGGGTTACTTATTCTTCGAACAAGCCTAGGCAAGGCGCCGACGGCCGTCCAGCGGGGTACATAATTGGAGTTCATTCTCCGGCTGTTTTTGTAAAAGAAGAAGCTCTTACTCTGCCAAAGAAAGTTTTTAATCCAAAGTGTCCAAGCCCAGTTGTTAAAGAGGCAGATTCAGGATTATATGCTGGTAAAACAGCTTCAGATATAATAGGTCTGCCGCCTATAAGAAAAATAAAAGGCAAAATAAAAACGGGTGTTTATGGTAATGGTACGCCACAAACAAGAGCGCACTTTGAGGAGGCTTTGTTAAAAGCCGAAACTTCATACAAGCATAAAATAAAAGGTGCTGCACCCGGCCCAAACAATGCTTTTATTTGGATAGGTCATTTAAAAAACAATGGACACTTAGATCTTTTAGATAGGCCAATCTCTCCCGGCCGCGAAACAATAATTTACTCCTCTAAGATGCTAGATTTAAGTTCGGATATAGAAATAAAATATTATTTTCATGATGAAGGCGGTTTTGGATCCCCATGGGTGAACGGCCCTAGTGCCACTATCGCTAACGCAGTTAAAAGCGCTTCAATGCAAGGCAATGATTTTAAAGAAAAAATAGCGCCTGCAATTAAAGATATGGTGAGAGAGGGAAGAAATTGTATATTGGTCATTCCAGAGATGATGCACTCTAGAGGTTTTGGCACCAAGCCAACGAACATTGATCGTTACGAAAATAATATTTTGATTGGCGCCACAGGCGCTGGGGTGACTGGTATTAATGTAAGTTCAGATACTGTCCGATCCAGAGTTGATTCAGCTTCAGGAGACAAACTAAGACCGCTACTAAAACAATATTTAAAAAATATTAAAGTCGACAAGGACACGAGTGTTTTAAAAGTTACTAGAATGAGAGAAAGAATGTTTTCAACGTTCGATGGATCCTACACAGGTGGTAACTTTAAATTATTTCATCAAGAGGTGCTTGATGTTTTAAGTGAACACTTAGGCAATATAAGATCAAAAATCAGCCGCATTTCGATCGTTGCCGATGGAGCGGGAGCTTTAACTTTAGCATCGATGGTAAAAAATAATCCTACCAGTAGCGTGCAAAGCAAAGCAAGAACAGCCTTTAAAACATTAAAAATAAATCAAATTGATTATATTAGCCGACCAGGAAAGAATGATGATGGTTATTATCAATTTGCAAAACTTCCCGCTTACACAATATATCAGGACTATTTGTTAGAAAAATCAGAGCTACTTTCTGTTGATCTTGTTTTTAATTATATCTCCTCAAATGATGAAAGAATTAGCGCTAAAAAGTTTTTCTCGTCGATTGGCCACGAACTGAAATTTGACGCGTCATGGAACAATTCAAAACAACTTTTCGCTGTGCAAACAGCACAGGCAGCTTTATCAAAAAACTTTATAATATTGCATAAAATAGATGAAAAAGACAAAGTTGGATATGCGATGAACGCTTTGCCAGATAGTGCCTTGTCTATACCAACGGTTGTCCCGTTAGCCTCTGACTCTGTGGCTGATAAAGGGGAGGTGCCTCCACCGGTGGGCATACCAGATCATGCAGCTGCTTTAGCATCTAAAAAAGGATTAGCAAGATTATCATCTTTAATAAAAGAACAAACAGAACTGAAGAAGAAAGTAGATGAATGGGAATATTTGTTTCAAGAAATAGCGACCGCCGGCGGCAACATCCACAGCCTTTGTTCACTAGATCAGTATAGAATATATTGTGTTAATGGATACTTTAAGTACGGATTGAGTGACCTCTTTGGTATTAAACACAAGCAATACTTTAATGATAAAAAAAGATATGTAGAAATCTCCGATCCAACGTATGGTGAAATTGCAGCTGAAATGTTTAAAATTAAATTTGACAACAATAGAATCGCTCTTAACACACGCATCAAAGAACTGAAGGAAGTAAAGCTTGATCCTAATCTTGCTGAAGGGTCAACTGAAGAGGCTCAAGCTCTAGAACTTACAACCGCAAGTAATTATTGGAATTTTGAAATAGCGGTTGCTTTTGATTTAAACCGTTTTATAACGATTGATGAAATGAGCAAGTGGGTTAAACCTGGAGATCCCTTGGCTGGTATATACGCCGACGCGGCCGCAGCTTATGCGAAGCCGGAATTAATCAAAAAATATATAAATCTTCTCGAAAAGCAAATACTCAAAGCTAGTGCTCCAGGCGGCCTCATACCGGAAGATTGTGCACCACAGCCAAAACCATTAAAAGATGTATCAAAGCCGCAGACTGTTAATTCAAAAGCTCCAGCACCAGAATCATTTAAGTGCGAAGATGGAAAAACTTTGCCAAATCCAGGACCAAGAGGTTATAAAGGTCTTTATAAATTAATTCCTTTTTACACAACAAAAAAGGCCTGGTTGGCATCAAAGAATCCTGTCACGAAAACCCACGGAGGAGCTTTCCCCACAGGAATAGAAAACGTTTCAGGTTTCGAGATTTCTGGATTTAAGTTTATTAGGCGCGCCGGAACAGGAACAAAAATACAAAAAAGATCAAAAAGTCAGGGTCTTTGGAAATGTGTTGCACCTTTAGTTGAGGAGGGCATAAAAAAAGCTTCAGAAGAGTCAAAATACTACATACATGGAATTACTTCAACAATGAGAGGGTGTACATCATGCTCTCCAGGCGGAGCCGGCGGAAAAAACGGAATATCTTTGCATTCTTTTGGTTTAGCATTCGATGTAGATCCCTTTTTTAATGGATATGCAACGGATCCAAAATATAGAACAGAAGAAAGCATGAGGGCTCACACAGGGAAAGCATATAATAGTAATTTTCAAGGTGCTTTTATGCCAGGTATTGGAGATAATGTTCATCTAGAAAAGATGAATGTCTATTCGGGTGGCATAGAATATCGTAAAAGAAACATATATGAAGATGACGGAAAAACAAGAAAACTTTCAGAAAATTGGAAAACAATGCCTGATGCTTATGGTGCTATAAATGCTACTAGAGCCAAGTATTACGATAACAAAATTATGAGAAACAAAGGCACTGCGATTGTCCCCGAAGGCGCAAATCCTTTACTTTGGGCAATAATTTTCTGCGAGACAACTGGCTTTGGCTGGGGTAATGGAACGTTCTTGAAAAGAAAAGCTAATGGCGCTAAGTTTTCAAAAAAAGAAATAAGAGAGATAAATAAAATTTTTAAAGATTTTGGAATAGAGGACGTAGTTGAGCGGGTGCGAGACATATCGTGGGGGTCGAGACTGGACGATGCAATGCATTTTCATTATTACAGAGGCATGTCTCTCGTAAGCTGGCGCAGCATAAAGCCACCCAAGAAGTGATAGGATTTTATTATGAAAGAGAATATTAAAGTTGATGCAATAATCGTGCCATCGTCTGAAGGTGCAAAGGCAGTTTATCAAGTTAAGGTGTATGGACAAGACGGCCTACCTAAAGACACTAAAAGCACAACAGACTACAAAGAGGCAAGAGACTTCTTTGATAATGCAAAGCTTGAGAACCCATCATACTCTGTCAATGGAAGCCCAGGTTCAGACCCATTTGAGGATGGTTCTATGGCTTTAACTTCTGCAGAGGCTAGAACTCTAGGTGCTCAAATGTCTTCTCCATTAGCGGGAGATTCTTTAGCAACGGCCAACAGCAAGATACAACAACTATCAGAATTTAGTGAGGATCCGAACCGAACATCATCAGTTGCATCTGTCGTCTCTAGAGAGAGGAGGACAACTCCCGCAAGAGACTATACTGGTTGGTGCAATGAAGATAGAGATGCTGCTAGCGCAGCTGCTAAAGAAAATAATCCAGTCCAAGCGCTTGAAAATATAAATGTGAAAGTAGGGATAGGACATGAATTAAGATCTCAACCAATGATTAACCGCACTGATTGTGCGGGAGAAAAAATAATTCGTGGCCACGACAACAATGCTTTTATCGTGATTGGAAACGATAGAGTTTCAGATGAATCAACTGGCTACGGAGGAGGAGGCAACACGCAATGTGATGCCATAGATATTGTTGCCGGCATGGGAGGCCACACACCTCTTCAAACAATTGGGCCATGCCCGGGCGATAAAAAGGCCACCCATCCTAACTTTTTTGTCGATGCAGCAAGAATTTACTTATCGCAAAAAACAGATGTTGACAAAAATTTTGGAATAGGCAACGAGGATCATTATTTTAAATCTAAAGCTAAGTCAGCAGCAGTTGTAAAAGCTGACAACGTAAGGTTAGTTGGGAGAGAAAGTTTGAAATTAGTAACCAATACTGACGCTTTTAATTCAAAAGGTGGTAAAATTCGTCAACTATCTGGTATACACTTAATAGCGAACAATGATGAGGACGATTTGCAACCTATGGTAAAAGGTGACAACTTGCAAGCAGCTTTATTAAAATTAACTGATAATGTGGAAAGTTTAGCAAAAATTTTACATGGTTTTGTTAAATATCAAATGGAATACAACTCAGCGTTGCAAACCCATGTACATGTGTCGCCATTCGCAGCGAAACACACTGTTCAGTCTTTTACCGCGGTCGCAAAGGGCTTGGACATGCATGCAAAAGCTGTCTTTAATACTGAAATGTCTATCTTAAAGCAATTAACAAACCTACAATCATACAAAATGAATCACTTAGTGCAGTCTGGGCCTGAATATATCGGCAGTAGATATAATAAAACAAACTAATTCATATATGAGTGACAATTAATATGACACCTATAGAAAATATAAATCAAAATTGGGAAGAAGTGAAGCAGTCTTTAGTTGCTTTTGTCAACCTTCCTGACTTTAAAGCAGTGACAGATCCCGCATATCAGGTTGTTTTTGCAGACTTGGAAGGTCTGCAAAAAGAAAAGCTTCAAGAAGCTGTTGCTTTATATACTGCGGTAGAGGCTTTCAGGCAATTTTCTACGCTCTTGTTAACAGATGCTGGAGATATACTAGCTGATCCGGCTAACCAAGTTGAAGATATTAGAAGAGAGATATATCAAAATGCTATTGCTCCTGAAGTAGCTAGAATTATTGAAGATGTTAAAGTAATGCAGGAGAATCCGTTTATAAACGCTCCAGAAAATTTAACAGAAGCGTATTTTGGAGAGCCAGATATCAGCGGTCTCCCCTTGCTGGGGCCACTCCTGAAGCTTGTAATGACAGATATGCCACTTCCCAGCAATTTAGACAGTGTTCTGGAAGATTTGTTGTCAAGTTGTGGTGAGTTTTTAAGTAATTTTCCTGGATATTCTTTTACTCTCAAATCAGATATCAAACCACCGCCTGCAACTAGCTTGCTTGGTCCGTCACCTATAACCGATGACCAAGACTTAGAAAAATCTTTAGCTCAATCAAACTCTTTGGTTAACAGTATTCATTACATAGGTTTTTTGATTGATAAAGAAAAGTCAAACGGAAAAAGAAGTAAAGATTTTCTACCTGTAAGAACAGCACCTGCAGATGATAAAACTGCGCTAACACTAGGGTGGAACGACTTTGGCTTCTCCCTTGTAAATCATGATGGTAAGCTAGTTGACTATGAAGATGACGATGCTGACGGAATTGAAGTTCCCTTAGGTTTTGGAATAGAAGTTACTGAAATAGTTCGCGGCAACAGCGGCGTATGGGTCGGCTTTTTTGTCTCGCCTAACGAAACAAGATATAACACATCCGATCTATCAAAGTGGACAAACGATAGAAAAAGAATGTTGTATACAAAAATACAATATGTCAGAAGAGTTTCTTACGCAACAACACCAGATCCATATATATCTGATAAGGTGTTTAGAGGTGCTACGCCCGACCCGCCCGTTCAATTGCCTAACGGTGCAAAACTAATAGATGGTACAAATTTAAATTGGAAAAGTTTAGAACCTTTGGATGTCAAGCTTAGTTATTTTAATTTCTCTGAATACAATAAAAGAGAAATGGGCGACAAGCTGTCTTACAAGCTTGAGGAAATAAACAAGAAACCAACCATTAGATTTTCGGAGGGGTACTATTATTTCATTGTTGGCCAAGGGCACCGTTTAACAACGGAAGAGATTAAAGAAAAACACGCACCTAAGTTTTTTACCTATGATGACAAGGGTAAAAAACCAATGAGCGAGGACAGCGAAGAATACGAGAAGCTTTTAAAACAGCTTAAACAACAAGAACAGCTAGCTTCGACAGCAAACATAAAAGAAAAAGCATTTACAAACCTGCTTTTATATTTCAATAAAAATATACCAGTAAATGGAAGCATATTTCAAACATTAAAAAACGATCATTTCACTCCAGTGATGAGCGTCACTAGATCCTCTGGTGTATCCCCAGAAAATCACAAAGTTTTATTTGCAATACCAGTTAGTTACATCGATTCTTTACCAGAATCTACATCGCTAATTGGAGAAAACTTTAATCCAGAAACAGAAAATCAATTTTTTCAAGGAAGAGACTTTTCTTTTGCTCTTAGATTGAAAGAAATACCAAAAATTATTGATGATTTAGTTAAAGTTTTTGAATCAATGAAACAAAAGATCACGGCTTTTAAAAACAAAGGGGGTGATATAAAAAATGCTAATGATATAAATTACGATATCGATCTTCAAATTGAAAGCTTAAAAGAGTTCCCTTCAATTATAGACGATTTTTTAAGACGACAGGCTTTTCCGAATTCCACAAACACTGATGACATTAGCATAATGGCCGCGGCCGGAACACAGACAACCTCTGAAGAAGATTTGCTTCAAATAGGACTAAGAGATAATGGTGAAACAGGAGCAACAGTCAGAAAAACAATATCTTATGTAGTATATTCTCCAGATCCTAAATCTCCCCCTCTTCAGCTAATGAATGATAATTCTAAATTGCTTGAATTAGATCCGTTTTTAACTGCTGATGAATTAGAAGGTAAAGCGATCATAAGAAGATCTGGTATTGTTTTAAACTCTGCAACCCCTTATTTACGCAGTCGTTTATCAGGCGTACAAGGCACTAGAACTCTGCATTATATATGGGCGCATAAAAATATGACAATCACATCGACTGAAATAGCCGATGATTCAAATATAAATAAGTGGGCTAAATTTCTTCAAGCTTATTCTCTACCTCCTTTAAAGATAAAATTGTCCAAAGAGGGTGTGTTAGAATCACAACAAGAAGAGCTAGATTGCAAATCTTTAATAGCAAAAATGAGAAAGTCAGCTAACGTTACTAGCTCTGAAGACAGAAAGCTATATGAAAGAGTACTCAATAATCCAAGATGTAAAGAGCTTTTAGCAAAAGAATGGGGAGAGCCAACTTCAGCTTCAGACCCTGAAACATCACGTGAAGCTATGAAGTTAAAAGATCAGCAGCTAGCTGCAGCTTCTGGGACGGGCAATCGAGGTGTCAAAATATTGTTTGATGCCATCTTGCACAATTTAGATCCTGAAGGTCTTATGAATTTATTGATGGCTTGTATACAGTCTAAGCTTGGATTACCGCTAACAAAAGAGGCTATTTGTGAAGCTGCCATTATAAAATTAATTGAGGCTGTCGGCATAGAAGAAATCAAAAAAATTATGCTTGAAAAAGATCCTTCTTTGTCTCCTCACTTTGCAGAAGCTAGCGAGTTACTAAGCCCTGAAGCTAAAGGAATAATTGAAGATCTTGAGGAACAAGACAAGACTTCTATGGGTAGTGCTCCTGGTCAAGAAGAAGATACTTCAGAGTGGAGTGTTGAAGTTTTAATTGATGGTGAAAAACAAAATGTAAGACTCAATTCTAAATTTAAAGATGCGCCCATGGCTACCGCTCTAGCTTTGTCCGGAGGAGAAACTGACTTAATTAACTTAATACTCAACCTTGAAAAAGGTGGAAGCTACATTGAGCTAGTCCCGGGCACAAGGCCGCAGTCAGAAGACATTGAACCTCTTCCAGGTAACCTTCCAGGCGCTTCAATACTAGAAGGCTTAAACTTGGGCCAGCGCCCGGAAAAATACACGCAACAAGAAATTGATCAAGAACGCCGACGCCTTTTAGCTTTAGGTTATTCGTCGAGAGAAGCTGAAGCTAAATTAGTACAAATGGGCTATTTGGTTCCTAACAGAGTCACTTACGAGCCCTTGCTGTCGGGGCAAACTTCTATATTAGATCCTTTAGAAGATTTAGGTCGAAGCTTGCCTCCTGGCCCTTTTTCTGTGTATGGGGCGACAGTAAATCCTGCTAATATAAACACCACTGTTCAAGACGCTAGAAACTTTTTAAACTACCTAAAGAGAATTGCAGATCTGCAAAAAATTTGTGAAGCTATTGTAGGTCCATTGCTAGACTTGCCTTTCTCGTTGATCAAAGGAGATCAAGCTAACTGGGGAGATGATTTTGTTGAAAGAATGAAGAGGTTCTTTAAACCACCTGCATGGGGTATAAAATTCCCGGACAATTTAAAAACTGACAATCTTCTAGGAGATTATAGTGAAATGTTGTTTGAGACTTTTGTTTCAATGGTGGGTATAATGATTGGTCAAATATTAAATTTGATTATAAAAGACATATTAGAAAGATGTTTTGAGGAAAACGATGACGGCCGCCCTGGCGCTCCAGAGCCGTCCGCAGGAGAAACTCCATCCATACCAACTTCGCTTATTCCTGCATTGCTACCCAGAAGACCAGATGTGTCTGCTTTAGATATGAAAGGATGGTTCAGCGATCTGCTAGACTCGCTTCGCCCTGGACAGATCTGCTCTCTTTTAAAAGGAGAAGCCAGCAATTTAACTCTTAGAGAGTGTATTGAAAAAACAAAAGCTCACTGGCCGGCCGTATATAACTCAGGCATAAATAGCGGATTAGAAATCTCTACAATATTTAAAGATTTTGGAAGCAATCCAAGAGTTAACTTAGATATATGTAATTTTATAGATACTAACATCCCAGCCCAAGTTGACCTTTGCTCTTCAGGATATGATTATGATCAAAGATGTGCAGATCTTTTAGAGACCGGCCTGACAGAGGAAGAATGCGAGGAGCAAATTAGAAGAGAAATCGATGATTTGCGTGAAAAAGTATTAGCAATTGCATCTTTTTTGAGTGGTGAGCGAGCGCTAGATGGCCTTCCTCCAATGTGTGGCCCGGGCGGATATTTTAGCCTTCCTGAAGCAGCAAAGCACTCCATGGAAAGTTTAACAGACAACATTTTAGCTACTGTTAAACAAGCCTTGATGGTTGATTTGCAATCATTAAAGTTTTTCTCTATGCCGCCACGTGCTGTAATGGCATTGACAGATCCAGAAGAGCTAGAAAAATCTCACAAAATGTTTGTTACAGCCATGGCCAAACCTTACAAAAAAAGTGGCATGCTTATGTCAACAAACTTTATACCTAAGCCTGGTTATCTAGACACACCCTCATCAGACATTAATGCAGCCGGCGGGCCTTTGCCAAATTACTGCCTCATGTATAATGACCTGTCTCATTATAATTTTACCTGGAAAATGAATGCTTTAAACAAACAAGCTCTAGTGACAGACCCAGTTGCACAAATGAGGGAGGAGTTAGATCAAGTAACAAAAGCGGCTAAAATTTGGCAAACAGAATACCAAAAGTACGAAGACTATTATGACACAACGTACGGCGGCGGTTACCAAATGGGTGGCAACCAAAAGGTTGATTTAGAGTTAAAACAAGCTTATGAATATGTTGTAGCATATAAACATTCTCTATTCACATCCGCGCTAGATTGGGATTCTATTTTTGATAAAGATGATGCGATGGTGATAGAGCTTTACATATTGTCGGCTGGCCAGATGAAGTTTATTACTCAAGGCCCCAGTGTTGAAGGCCCCATCGCGCTCCCGCCAATTGAAGGTCAAAATCTTAAAGATACTTGGTATCTACCTGAAGGGCTGGGACATCTATGGGATGATAATATATTTTCGGCTGACGCAGCTTATGGAGATAGTGCCATTGATCTTCACAAAACATTAATTCAACAATCTGCAGAGGAATATGGCGCTAATATAAATCCTCAACACTTGCTTGAAAAAGAAAAACTGTTGCCTATCACTAACGATGTTTTTCTTTCTTCTGGAAATGATTTAAAAAGGTCGAAGACTCAAGCAGAGCTTGGAGTCGAGGCTTATGAAAGTATTACTGATAGCGGTCAAGACAAAGTTACGTTTGTAGCTAATAATGTTCCTAATTGGTATGAGACTTTAAAAAAATATTTTGATAGAACAGTTCTTGAAAACAACGGCCTTCCGAATGATTTTTCTAATGTAGAATATTCAGACATAACTACAATTCAAAATTATTATTCTTTTTTTCAAAAAGGGCCTGAATTTAAAGAAATGCTACTCCAAGCTTTTCTATCTGAAATGAGAGAGGTTAATGTTGATTCTTTGTTGTACACTCCTGAATTGTACAAAAAAAGAAACAGTCAGATGGGCCCTCCGGCCCAAGGCCAAAGCAGCGCGTACCACACAATGTTGCATATGAACGGAACAATAAACCACAGAACTTTTGTTCCTACAGCTAAATATAAGTTTAATGATAGTTCTAAAAGTGAAATGAGTGGTTTTTCGCTTTTAAGATACCTTTTTACGCCTATTCCACTGGATACAAGATTAAAAGACTTAGGGCCTTATTACCTTTTTGGACCGATGCTGAGAATGTATACTGGTGTTAACATAGTGGAGCTTGGATTTGGGCATGATAGAATGAACCCCCCAGGCCAAACTGTTAACACAGAGGCTGTAAAGTGGACACAATCTGTTGCAGGTTTTCATAGGTGTCCAGGCATACGTGAACTAGAGCAAAGGTGGGAAGCGCGCGGCTATTCTAGTACTTTCAATACTTATTCTAAAATATTTCATGAATCTCTAACAATAGGCGAAGCCACAGGGCTTACAGAAGAGAGGATAAAAAAGTTATACCCCAACCATGAAAATCTGTATCAAAAAATTAAAGGGGTGGTTTTAGAATTTGGCCTATCAAACACATTTGGTTTAAAGCCTGTAGGTTCTTTATTAAGCGAAGCCACACCAGTATTTCCAGGTGGAGCTAAAATTGCATCTCACAATGGATATATTCCTGCTTTTGTTGCGTATGAGGAAGATTATAGAGATCCAAGTCTTCCTTTTAATAAGCCTCCTGATGAGCAAATGGAGTATTTTTCTTTAAATTCTAGAAAAGTAAGCCCACAGCTACATAACAATTTAATTGAAAGAGAGTTGTTTGCAGGCGATCATCTCACTACAGCTCAGGCTGGTAAACAAGCTTTTGATTTGGAAGAATATTTAAATTTTAATCCAAATTCTTTGATATATCCAATGCCGTTTGTAGAAGTATCTTCGAAAGGCGCTGTCAATGATAAGTCTAAAGAAATTATAGAGCTTATGGGAAGCTTAGAAACTGAAAGCTCTGACCTCAAAACAATAATAGACGACATATCAATATCTACTGAGAAAAAAAGCCTAGGCATGCAAAATCATGGACCTCAAGAAATAGCTTTTTCTTCACAAGAAAGTGCGATTAGAGACTCTTATACCTACTTTAAAGCAAAAATAAAAAATTTGGATGGTGAAGAGTTTGGAACAAACTTCGGACAAACACCAGGAATTCTAGGAGAGGAATTTAGTTTATTTTTAGACCCAGGTAGCAAATTCATGGCCGGCGCCGGCGGATCTTTTAGCTTAGATGGAAATTCGATGCTAGATGCTGATTTGAGGAATTTGCTGGAAAAATTAGAAGTTTCAAACACAAAGCAGCTTTTTAATAATTTTCAAACTATTATGAAATCTGGTCTAGACAATGATTTAAGACCCAAGAAGATCAACTTAAATGAAGAAATATCAGAATCTCCTTACTACCTGAGTCCTTTAAATTTTAAAGCTCAAGTATTTGGCAAGCTTTTGGCAACTAAATTTAAAGAATATTATGATAAGGCTGGAGGTAATTCTGTCGATCCAGACTTGGAGATAGGAATTGATGATTTTACAACTAGGTTGCAGTATGTTTTATCAACGTATTGCTTCTCCTCCCTGCAGTATGCCTACAGCAATCAAATGTTTAAAAAATTAGTAACGTCCAGGCTTAATAGTCGTCGTTTTATGAGAAAGCTTTGGAAAAAAATGCTGAGAAGCTCTGCTAGTGATGAGACGTTGACCGCTGCATGTCAAGCCGCAGCCGATGAGTTTGGTTTGATGTCACAACCAGATTTACAAAATGCAGAAACAGATTTTTTTAAATTAGATCAAGTAAAGCCAAAGATACTTGAACATTACGAGAGGTCAGTCTGTAGAGACCTGGCTGATGTAACAAGAGAGCCAGAAAACGCTGCAAGAGCCGCCGCCGTCGAGGGGTGTGTTATGCTCCTTGTTAAGGTGTATTGTTTAGAAGTCTGCCTTGCTAGTATAATAGCTTGGGATAGTTTTGATATATCAGAAATTTTTGATGACGAAACTGTTGCTAGGGTTGTGATAGAACACATGAAACAGGATATAAGTGATCTAGATCCAATTATTGTATTTGCAAACAATATCGTTAAAAAACAAAGAAGACTAACTAATGTAGAAAGTTATCTCGCGCCTATAACTACAGGAATGAGCGCCCTCCAGAAGGTTATACAAGAAGAGGGAAAGAATATTTCAACCATAGTTAAAGGCTTGTTTAGTAACAGCAACCCTCTTTCTACAAAAATGAAAGTTGATATATTAAAAAATTCAGACGCTGATTTTGTAAGAAACATGCAAAGAGTTGACGCAAACATAGCTAACAACCCTGACACCCAAGGAAAAACATCCGATATAGATGGTAGCAAATTAGCAAACATAATTGCGTCTTTGCATTCTGAGGGCAATGTGGAATACGTTGTTGATGCTAGGCTTAAAAATAATATATACACAATGAATTATGGATGTCACTCTGAAAGAGAAGACTCTCACAGTCTTTATGAATTGGCTGATAATTTAAAAGAAATAGATAATGATAACGATCTTGAAAAAGCTTCAAGTTTGTTTTGGAAACATAGGACAGACCGATCTGATCTATATGGCCATAAGAGGTCTGGCAAGGTCAGGCCCGAAACCGGCCAAGTTTTTCACACAACTCAGAAAGATTATTTTCACTCACTGCCACTAAAGCACTGGACAAAGTCTATTAGGCATATGTCAGATGCAGACAGATTTTCTGAAAAAGCTAATGATTGGCACAACGAAGTTAGACTAGAAGGGTCTTACAATCATAATGTTTGGGCCTCCGGCTATAGTATCGCTCGTGCCTTAGAGTACATTAGACAGCTGCCTGTTGGCTCTCATTCTTTTCCTGCAAAAGACCTTCCCAAGTGCGATTGGAGATATCAAGCTATTGATTCTCTTGCTTCTACTCTGAGAACTAACCGTGTTAGCAAGAAAAACGAAAATCATTTTGAATCAACTGTTGGTAATAATTTAAATGCAAAATATGGAAATGTAACTTTTGAGCCTTATGTAAAAATAGTCGACGCCACCGCGCAAGATAGAAAAAAGTATATTTCTTATATTTTCAGTGATAAGAACCCTGATGGCACAGTTTGCGAAGAACCTGTCGTGGCGGCCACTATTGACGCCGCTGTTGCTTTGGGCCATGACCAGCCTGTTTTGCTACACCATAGAAAAAACTTAGGTCAATTTTTAGGAGAGAGTTGGAAACCAACGAAGCCAGGAGATCCTCAGTGGAGCTATGAATGGGTAGCAGAGCCATCATGGAAAGAAGTGCCAAGACCAGGCAATTTTCATAATTCTTATATTTTTGGATACGTCCCTTTACATGTGTGGAGCCACTTCTATAACAATGTATTTCTTCAGTGGATAGAAGAATACGAAGACGAGGTTGGAACTAAGACCATGAAGATACTTTTTGAAGAACATGGCCTAGGTCCATTCTTCAAAGAGATAAGTTTTGGTATTAGAATGACCTATTCAACATCATTCCCAGTTACTGAAGCCCCTGATTTAAGATTTAATGAAATCATGTCCACTTTGGCTGATGCTGTTAGTCCCTCCGGAGAGGACAACTGCCCACCAAGCGAAGGCCATGGAACAGTTAAGATTGGAAACGAGTGTCACCGTGGATTAGACATAGTTAAAACACTTTTTAATTCTAGGCCATATATGATATCTCAACCTGCAGGAGCGCAAAATTGGGATGATGCCAACGTAACTTCTGCAGATGAACAAGGCGTCAACTCGACTAGTGAGCGAGTTGTAGCCCTTAATGAACTTCAAATTCCAATAATCGAGGTGGAAAGAACTCTAGAGTTTGACAAAGACGGATTTTCTTTCGGCGGAGAAAAAGTTTCTTATGATGAACTAGGATATTTTTCTGGATTTACTGATCCAACTAATAGTTTCATACCTTGGACTTATGAAGACCCAGTGCAAGATCTGCTACAACAAAAAAACAAACTTAAAGAAATAGCTAACAACCCTCATCAGTTTTTTTACAAAAACTTAGCACAAGACTTGACGGAAGAGTTGCAAAGCACGCCTGAATTTAAATTAATGTATGAATATATTTTTCCAATGAAAAAATATATGTCGCTTGGCTTTTTGTACGCCGGCGAAAGTTTATCTAAATTTATACCAGACCCAACTGATGTTTTAGACGAAACTAAAGCAGCCATACGCACAGCTCTCGAAGCGGTACTCAATAGTGATGATTATAAATATGTTCCAGAATCAGTTAGGAATCAATTAGCCGATTCAATGGCCAACATGGATCTTGGCACCACAGGGAAAGAAGATGATCTCAACAAGCAAATATTAAAAATTATACTTCAAACACCGTTGATTGTGTTGAAGAGTTTTGTTGAAATAACAGACCCGGCAGTTATGATTGCCAAGGCCATAATTGATATAGCGAATGCAATACAACAAGCGGTAATAGCAGCTATTGAGCAGGGCATAAGAACAGCAAAACAAGCAACCGAAGCAGCAATAAACCAAGCTAAGAACGCTCAGATTCAATTAGAGGTACAGGTTTCAGCGATGGGCGGTCTTTTAGAATCGACTGCAAACACTCTTAAGTCTGCTTTACCTGAAGAGCACAAAGACAAGATCGATGTTCAGATAGCTTCAAAGCCTGAAATAGGAAACTGGGTATTGAAAGCAGACCCCCTTACTGAAGCGGAAGCGAAAAAGCTTGTAGAAGACGGCGTGTTTTCTGAATCTCAAGTAGAAGATTATAATGTTTTTGCTGAAGAGAGCTTACCTGAAGTTAAAGCGCTACGAGATGATTATGTCACAATATCGCAGGAAATAGATGACTTAGAGAGTAAAAAAGCTGATCTAGAAAAAGATTTAACAGAAAAAGTTGGAAAAGCAAAGGAAACAGCAGCAAAAATATTTGCTTCACCTTTCTTGTTACCAGGTATTTGGGCGTCTCTCATGCCATCAATGTTGCCATATGGCGGAGGTATTGTACCACCACCATTCGTCGCTGGACCACCAAGTACCATTCCTGGTATGATTTATATCGCGCTACTACTTATGGATGTATACGAAGAAAAACTTCACGATGAGGCAGAGAAATTAAAGGGAGAGGAAAGTTGCCAGGATCAACTATAGGAGACTTATCATGGATGGTATAGGGCCGGAATTGCCACTACAAAGAAGCACGAGATTTGGAAACTATGGCTTGTTTACATCTTATAAAGATCAAATTCAACAAAATTTTAAAACTCTTTTGTTGACCTCTCCAGGTGAAAGGATTATGAATACAGATTTTGGATGCGGATTAAGAAGGTACTTGTTTGAGCCCAAAGTGCATGTTGAGCCTCAAATTAGGTCTCGCATTCAAAGTCAAGTTAGAAAATACATGCCTTTTGTTCGTATAATAAAAATAGCTTTTAATCGATCTTCTATTTTAGAAAACGTAGAAATGGATCAAAGTCAGACACTTTCTGTTAGCATAGAGTACGACGTCCCCAGTTTAAATTTAAATAACGAATTAATCTTGCAAGGCGAGGAGATCTTTTAAAAATGGCAAAAGACCAAAAAAAAATCATAAAGTACACAGATAGAGATTTTAACACTATCAAAAGTGGTCTTGTGGATTATGCAAAAAGATATTATCCAAAAGTTTTTCAAGACTTCTCTGAGGCTTCTTTTGGTTCGATGATGCTAGACACAGTTGCATATGTTGGAGATATACTATCTTTTTATCTTGATTATCAAGCAAATGAATCATTTTTAGACACAGCCATAGAATATGATAATATATTAAGGATGGGAGAGCAGGTAGGCTACAAGCAAGCGCTCAAAGCTAATTCTTTTGGCGTCGTGACCTTGTATGTTTTGGTGCCGGTCGACGCAGCAGGGGTAGGCCCTGATTCAAACTACTTGCCTAAGCTAGCTCGCGGCAGCAGATTTTCCTCTAAGGGCGGCGATATATATACACTAATAGACGACATAGACTTTGCTAACGAAAACAATGAAATTGTTGTAGCCACCAGCGACACTACTGATGGCTCTCCAAGCTCTTTTGCAGTGAAAGCTTACGGTAGAATTATGTCAGGCGAGATCAAAGAAGAAATTTTAAACGTTGGAGAGTTTAAAAGATTTTTAACCTTGCCTATCAATGACACAGAAATAACTGAAGTTATTTCTGTGATAGATACAGAAGGTCATGAATATTTTGAAGTAGATTACTTGTCTCAAGATACTGTTTTTAGATCTGTTGTAAATAAAGACCCTTCGTCTAAAGAGTTGGTTCCAAGCATAATTGTCACAACTTCAGTTCCAAGAAGATTCATAACTGTCAACAGAGACGATCAAGTTTTTCTAAAATTTGGATATGGCTCTGAATCAAATCTAAAGACAGATAATATAACTCATCCTTCAAATGTTATTTTAAAAATGCACGGTAGAGATTATGAAAACGATCGCTCTTTTGATCCCTCAAAACTTCTTGAAACTGATAAGTTTGGTATTTCGCCGGCGAATACTACACTAACTGTCAAATATAGAGCAGCAACGTCTGAAAATTCAAACGCTGCATCAAATTCTGTAACTTCTGTCATAGATCCAATTTTTATTTTTGGAGACAAAGCGACAAATATAAGCAAAATTAATTTTGTGACTGATAGCTTAGAAGCGAACAACGAAAGACCAATAACTGGCGATGTGTCTGTTCCCACTATAAATGAATTAAAACAAAGAGTCAATGATGTTTTTGCCTCACAAAACAGAGCGGTGACTGCAGACGATTATCAGGCTTTAATATACAGAATGCCGTCTAAGTTTGGTAAAATTAAAAGATGCAAAATTATAAGAGATCAAGACTCTTTTAAAAAGAACTTGAATTTATACTTGCTGGCTGAAGATGTCGACAATCATCTTATTGAAGCTAGTTCTGTTTTAAAAAACAATGTTAAGACTTGGTTGTCGCACTATAAAATGGTTAACGATACAATAGATATTCTAGATCCAAAAATATTTAATGTCGCAGTCGAGTTTGTAGCAGTTGTTAACTATGATCAGGACAAATTTGAGGCTCTCAACGTGGCTATTAACGAAATACAAAAAATGTTTGCTGAAAAATATGATATAGGCCAGCCGATTTACATAACAAAAATATATGATGTTTTAAATAATTTGGAAGAAATTGTTGACGTTACTGATGTTAAGTTTACGAACAAGACAGGCACGTCCGGTAACGCAATTTATTCTAATTCTTCAATAAGCATTAAGAATTACACTTCTGCAGACGGAAGAATACTAT